>Ga0307928_10001145_pt1 | contig 20061 bp, 15 predicted proteins | sample AceLakmetagen232_FD_201815 | JGI IMG/M metagenome (GOLD analysis project Ga0307928, IMG submission 201815) | Saline water microbial communities from Ace Lake, Antarctica - #232 | ecosystem: Environmental > Aquatic > Non-marine Saline and Alkaline > Saline | place: Antarctica: Ace Lake... | reverse complement strand
TCCATTGAAGGCAGGAACTAAGATTCGGATTGGCAGCACTGCAAATGGTGAAGATAACCCATTCTGTGAAATGTATTGTACTGCAAAAGAAGGACAACGTATCGGGGCAGGAGGCATTGAATCTGTATACAGGCCTCACTTTTACCCCTGGTTCTTCCATCCAGAATACGTCATGTACGTTGACGACCCATTCTGTCTTACTGCTGACGCTGTAGACCCCCTGCCCAACTTGGATGCTGAGGAGCAACTTCTAATGAAGAAGTTTATCAGTGACTTCAACTGGGGTACAAAACTATCTATGGCGAAACTTCGTTGGAGAAGGTACAAGCAGGCCGAAATGAAGTCTCTGCAACGTACAGGTGCAACGATATTTATGTTCAATCAGGAGTATCCTGAAGATGACGAGTCATGCTTTATCACTGCGGGAAACCAAGCATACTCGACAGACATTATTAGCCAGAAACTCCGAACATGCTATCCTGCCCCGATAACTCGTCCTTTCATTAACAAGAAGACTGGAGTAAGTGTTGACGCTCAGATATGGAGAGACGTTGAGAAAGGTCTTCCTTACGTCATGAGCATAGACCCTGGGAAGGGAAAGGCGTCAGAATCTGTAGGCCATATCTGGCACTTTGAAGATGGCTTCACTGATAAGGATAACAATGACATACCGCCAGTACTTCGTCACGATGCTACTTTATCAGGCTGGTATGACGAGTGGGAAATGGCGGAGTACTGTAAAGAGTTTGGTAAGTACTATAATGATGCGGTGGCGTGTCCAGAAGATAACTTAGACATAGTAAGCCATCTGCGAGGGTATCCAAGTCTCTACTACCGTGAAGATGTTCGTAGTGGTAAGTCAGTCAGGTCTGTCGGTTGGCAGACTAACACATCTACTAAGCCTTATATGCTGACAGAACTTAACCGCCACATGGAAGACATAGAATGTAATGATGATAGATTCTGGTCTCAGTGCAAGAACATCCGTAGAGACCCTACGAAGAAGTATGGAATATCGGTAGTTGGAGCAGATGACCACCATGACGCAGGAGTGATTGCAGTATGCTGTAGATTTGCACAGTCTGTCGCAATAGGTTATGCAGGCAACACTGGGGATGACGGAGGATGGGACGATGACTGGGGCAAATAGTCTTGGAGGAATAGATGATTAAAGCTGAGAGTAGAGAAATAATAGCTCATTGTAATGAGTTAAAGACTTTCTGGGAACCTCGAAATGCCAAGATGAGAGTGTGGTATAAACTCATTGAAATGATTGATGAGTTGAAGACTGCAAAGATGGAAAGTTTTGTAGGCAATGACCCCAGGTCAATGTTCAACTTAGTCCTCCACATGCTCGATACAGACATTCCTCATAGACTAAAGTCTCAGGATGATGTTGACATGGAGTTTGCAGGAGCGAGTGCTGCGGTTGGTAGACTCATGGACACTGCCTGGGCAGACGTGGCGAAGAAATTCAGAAAGTCTGGCCCTAGACAGAGTCTTAACAGAAGTCTAATCGGGCTGCTACTGGCGACTGGCTGGTATTCTGTCTGGGCGGCCTTTGATGACTGGGGTAAAGAGGCATATCTTGACCTATGGAATCCTGCCCAAGTATTCCCTATGTGGGACGGAGACATGGGTCTGGGCGAAGTAGCCCATATCTTCCCTGTCAGCGCAAAGCGAGCTATGCAGATGATACTGGCAAGTGGTTTAACTGATGTGGGTGCATTGAGAGGAGACCAGATAGTCTATGACCTCTGGTGGATGGAGATTGCATCGGAATTTCCTTTCACATATAGAGTCTGGAACTCTACAGTTATAGCAGGTAAGTTAGTAAAGTTCGAACCCACACGCTTTACCAAAATGCCTATATACATTGCGCCTGTGGGGGGACTTCCTGATACAGGCCCATTGAGTGAGAATTCTGAACTCAGCACATCCTTCAATGCAGGCTCAACTACTGGGGAGAGGTGGAAGGAAGAAATCGGCCAGAGCATACTGGCGACTAATGAGTTTGTGTATAAGAGTTGGAACAAGTGGGAGACATTCAGTCTACAACTTCTCCGGGATACTGCTCAGCCCAGAATATTTGAGCGTAGCAGGTCGGGGAAGAAAATCGTCATGCCGGAGGATGTGTGGAGAAGAGGAGCCATATTCAGAGGTTCTCCAGAGGATTCTGTGGACTTCATGGGTACTCCTCCTATGCCAATGGAATTGAGAAGTACTCAGCTTGACTTGGAAGCGATGTTGCAGAGAGGTGGGGTTAGTTGGGCGATGTATGGCAGTGTCACAGGCCAAATGTCTGCCTACGTCATGGCTCAGATTTCTGCTTCTGCTAACCAAGTAATCCGGCCATTTCATCAGGCATTACAGAACCTCATATCTGACATAGACAACGACTGGCTTGAAGATGTTAAACAGCGAGGGATAAGGCCTTACGGCTGGAAACTACCTGTAGGTCTGCCTTCCAATGCTGAAGTCTCCGCTGACTTTGAAATTGAGATACCGGGAGACTTAATACAGCGAGCTACTGTGGCCAGGATGCTTGACCCGGACTTCGCTCTGTCATACACGTTAACTGTTAGTAAACTATTCCCGGAGATTCGAGACCCGATGAGAGAACGTGCAAGGCGGTTAGAAGACCAGGTTGAACTCAGCCCGGAGAACGCAGTCATAGTGCAGGTGAGATATTACAGAAAGCAAGCTGCTTACCTGGCTGATAAAGATGCTGCGGCTGCGAAGTTATACGAGGCGGCGGCTAATGCAGCAGAAGCTAAACTTATCCCTCAGCAACCTTCACCTACTGCTCCTCCTCCTCAACGCCCTGCTATAGGTAATAGAACTGAAGGTATTCCTCCGGCACCTAATGTCTCAGGATAAGGAGTTAACATGACTCAACCGATAGAAGATAAAGAAGAACTGATAAGAGATAAGCCGAGAGAAGTGCCTCCTCCGCCTAAACCTTCTGAGTACTTCCCAGGTTTTGGTGCAGAGAAACAACAGTACAGCGAAGGTTTGTATGGGATAGAGAAGCAAGTTATCAAGGCTGCTACGAGAGTAGATAAGATAAACCTGGCAGGTACTCCTCATCCTCTCAGCTACCAGGGTACAAGTCCTGTAATGCGTCTGCTTTTTGGTACTCCTGAAGGATGGTTTCAGTCTGCGGCAGGCGGAATTATTTCTCCAGAAACTATTGCACAGCAAAGAGCAGAGGCGCAGGCTGAACTTGACCTTAGCACTCGTGAACTTGAAAGTCTTGAGTGGCGGTTAGAGATTCTGAACACACTGCCTGGTTACTTGGCTAGCCAGAACTACACCATATCTAATGTAGACGATGTGCTTAAGTTGACTTCTAACAGTACTCTAAGCGCAGTGGATAGAGACTGGCTGGAAGGTACACTGGATAAGTTAGATTATCTCAACAACACACTGCCTGCAGACTTCACAGGCTCCATTGAAGATGCCCAGAATAAAATTGTAACTGAGATATTGTCTGAGCCGAAGCTGGAGACTCGGGCAGTCCATAACTTAGCGATTGACGAACTTGAGCGGTCTATGCAGCCTTTTGCAATAGACATGCCTGAGGGGTTGACTGCCGAGAACATGAGGAAAACCTTGTCGTACATGCAACTTGACGAGGAAACTCAGGTAGAGTTAGATGTGTATCTGAGAGAGCGAGCCAGTGCCTGGGCAAAGGAAACTGACCGTCTGAATCTAATCCGGGCTGGTTTACTTCAGCCTGAGTCCCCTGAGTTAACTCCTGGCGAGTTTGCCAACTTGATGTTCGTCCAGCCTGTCATGGGTTCGATTCAACTGTTAGATAAGTACTTCGACATGCTTCCAAGACCATTAGCCTCTGCTGCAATCATTGGAGTGCATAAGTTATTTAAGACTGACGATGAAACTCTTGCCGGGAGAATGCACGATACTTACCAGTACTACAAAAGTAAGGGTGAGACAGACTGGGCATCCTACGCCTTGGCTATGAGTGAGACAGACATGAACTGGCTTATGCGTATGGGAATTGAGACTGCCTTTGACCTCACTTCCTACATTGGAATAGGTTTCGGAACTGCCGCTGCAAAAATGGCGGGAAGAAGTCTTACCAGAGTTGGACTGAAAACTGTAGGCAGCAGAATCGGTCCTTTCGTAGGTGCAATGGAAAGTGGCTTTGCAGAGACTTCTGACTTAGTGTTTAAGGCTGGAATGAAGGCAGCATTGGTTCCTGTCAAAGGTGCTTTCTGGCTTATCAGTGCTCCTGTTAAAGGAGGCTTCTGGCTTTCTGGAGCAGGATATCAGATACCCAGAACCATAACTCAGATGTCCAGGAACTTTGCTCGTCAGACTTCCATGAATTTCAAGGCTGTGGCAGACAGAGCATTTCCTAATGTAAGAAATATGACAGGACTGACTGCGAGAGAACTACGTGAAACTGCTGAGGCCTGTGTCAATGCTGCGATAGAAAGACCTGGCGAAGGCCATGACCTTATGGTGAAAACTGGAACTGAGTTAATGGAGTTCAAGTACATAGGTTCAGACGAGTGGGGAGCTATTCTGAAAGGTGTAGTAGATGAAGGCTTTGAATTTGATACTATCCGTCTCAGTCGCCTGAATGACGAAGTCCTCAATATGTTCTCCGGACAAAGTCCTCAGATAACATCAGGCAACATTATTACTAAGTTAGGGCTGATTCAGACTGATGCTTCCTTTAATAAAGTAATGGCGAAGTTAGCGGTGCTAAAAGACGACATCATTGCAGGAGCATTGAAACCGTTTAAGGGAGAGAATCCTACAACTCAACTCATCTCCATGTTTGACAATGCGGTAGAGAATCGTTATGCAAATCTTGCCAGTCCGCTAGCAACTCACATGACCCAGGCGGGAAGAGCCGTATCATGGGTTAGCCGAGTATCTGACAGGTTTCTCCACGCATCTCGTTTAGTTAACTTTGAGCGCAAGGTCGTAATGCCTTATGCTCGGTGGAATTTACTCTTTGCCAATTTCGGGCCTTTTAACTTCCTCGAGAACATGCAGCGGAGTTTTCTCGGCGGTGGGGAGATACTATATCCGAAAAGTTATGGCGGAGTAGCTGAAACTAACCGTCTATTCCGAGGCCTCACAAACGCACCGTATGAGTTACAGATGGCAGAGCGTGGCGCACAGAGAATGGAAATGGCTTTGGTAGACCCAAAGACTGGTAGCACTACTGCGTTCAATAATGGCAAAATACCTTTCATTACTAAAGGGGTAAAGTTTCGAGGCCGTGACATAGGCAAGAGTATTAGCATTAGAGGTAAAGAATACAAGCTGACAGACTTCCAATCCTACAATGACATGTGGGAAGAAATGACTACTATTCAGCGGTCATACGACTATCAAGTACATTATATGAAGGCACTGTATGAAACTGCCCCGGATGAAATGCAGCAGTTGGCAGACTTCGTACTTACTCGTCGTAACGAGCTTGAGCAGATAGGTAAGTACTCTCCCAAAGATATAACAGATGTTGAGAGAGTAATGATTCAGGACGCTACTGTAGGATATGAAGCCGTTGCAGCGCATCTGGAAGTAGATGTACTAGAGCTTGAGAAGAGACAGATTTCTCAGCAACTCGGCAAAACCTTTGACAAATGTACTGATGTACGTACAGGCACAAAAGTAGGTATCAGGAATGAGATACTGGACGGTAGCATCTTTGCAGACATTGACGGTAGAATGGCAGCGAGGGTGGCGGAAGAACAAGAGATGTCTTTGGTAAGCCTGACTAAACAGATTGATGCCATGCAGACTGAAGCAGATGACTTTGTCAAGGCCTACACAAACACAGCTACACTGCTGGATGAACTTAGCCAAGACATAGGTCTAGGAGATGTGACTGAAGGACTTGTGTTCTCTGACGCACCTATCCGTTTAGATGGCGAAGATGTAGGTAAGCTTACCTTTCATCCCGGCGCAACTCCTGACGAGATGGTGATTTCTGAGCTAGAGGTAACTGCTGTTGGCAAACTTAACCGCAGATTCATGCTAGACATGGATACAGTAATTCATAACTTAGCTAAAGAACGAGGATATAGCAAAGTAACTATTGTATCCAAAGACAAGCATAAGTTAATGTATACTGGTACTGGCTACAAACAAACTATCCCAGGTTATTTCAGTAAAGAACTCATGGAGCCTGCCTCTCATGCACCCAAGAATCTTGATGAACTATTAGGAGACCTGGAGAATATCACAGGTATCCAGAATGCTGTGGATGAAAGGATACATGACTATAGAAGTCTAGTGGAATTGAGGAGTCAGAAGCTCAAGCCTGGGAAAGAAGTAGATGACTTTCACACTGGCTCTAATAAACTGCTTGGAAAGTTCATGGAAGAGTCCAAGGTTCAGATGGACAAGATAGTAGACGAGTTAAAGCGTTTTACAGGGACTGTAGATGCTCCGTTGACTCCTCAGCAGAAGTCCTCAGTGGATAGCCTTGCTGACTTATATCGTCTGGAAAACTCCAACGTAATGGCTACGAGAAATGAACTGAGTAAGATTGAGTCAGTCATCCCTAATACCAGAAAGAAAATCCGTGCGATTAAAGATGTTGATGCTAGAATTGCAGCGAGTGACAGATTCTGGAAACAGCAGCGACTTGATAAGTCTGTAGTATGGAATACTCATACCATCAATGCAAGGAAACTTAAGAATCTCCGTCTGGATGCGAGTCGGTCATTCTTGACATCTGCAGGAAAGGCTCCGTATCTTCCTGAAACCCTCATGCCAGTTGCAGGTAAACTAACTCCAAGCCATATCAGTTACCTGTTCGGAGTCTCCGGCGATGATGTGTATAGAGGACTGACTCGGGTACATCACCATAGTACTATCAGACCAAAGGAAGACTTTGTACTATACATCAAAAATCAGGCAGACGCATATGCTAGGAAGTTTGAAACATCTGCCGCAGACATTGGATTTAGTAGTGATGCTATAGGAGAAGTCTATGACCAACTCTGGCGGAACCTCGGCATGGAACCAAGTACACTGACCCCTGACTCTCCCACTGTAATGCAGTTGGATGACATCAGGCAAGAATTGAATAGACTCCATGCTACAGTTAAGATGGATGAAACTGATGTAGTGAAGTGGAGGAAGTATGTTAGTGGAGTGGCGGAAGATGTGAAGGGAAGTTCAATGTATAAGACAGATGTTCCAGAAGCAAAACTCCCTGGTACATATAAAGAAGGTAAGGTTTACTATAGAGGTTTGGGGGAAGCAGTCCAGAAAGAAAAATGGGCAGAGCACCAGTTTTATACTACGAGCAAAGAAGAAGCAGTTGATATGTTCGGGCCTGAAGTAGTCGAGTCTACATTCAGCCCTTCTAAACCTCTGGTCGCAGAAAGTGAGGAGGAGGCTGTTAAGCTACTTGGCATAGAACCTGATATGGTATCCAAGTTTGGTGACGATTGGCAAGATGAGTTGTATGACTGGACTGGCGAAGAGCTTATAGTAAATGCTGCTAAGAAGGCCGGATACGATGCCATAGACTTAGATACTTGGTTTATAGTTCTTAAGGATGATATTATTAGACCTGCTAAGGCTGTTTCAAAGGTTGGCAAGCCTGGTGTTACGACTCCTGACCAGGCAGCTTGGTTAGACAAGAAAGAACAAGCCATGACTCGAGCCAGGGAAATGCACGAACTTGCATACCCTACTTACGATGATGCCAATGTCATAGATGAAACTATGAGAGCTATCTTTCCCTTCTGGACTTACGAGGCCTTCCGTTGGAAGTGGATGCCTAGAACATGGATGCGGACTCCCGGCACAATGACTGGTATGGCTAGATACATGGACAACACTGACGGTGGTTACATTCCTATCCCAGGGACTGACTTACAACTCAATCCTCTCAGAGGCTCTATCTGGGCTGGCGGTATGAGAAGATTCTTTATGAAAGACTTCCCTGAGTACTACGATGCCATGCCAGGTATGGAGCAGATTGACACTATAGGCAGAGCAGGTTTCTACCCCGGCATACATATCATGGCTCCTATTACTGTATGGGGAGCTACTGTAGGAGACAAACCTGAGTTTAATGAGGTACTGCCAGCCTTTATGAAAACTGGACTATCCGCTCTCCGGGCATTGTCTCCTGAGCATATGGGTAAGGTTATAGACCATTTCTTCCCTGACCGTTACCGAGACTTCCAGACAATGCTTACTCTAGGCAAACATGGCTACGATGCAGACGATATATGGAGTAAGGTGCAGCAGGGGATTAAGTTGGAGGAAGGCGAGGAAAAAATCTGGCTAAGGGCAGAAGCCGAAGCAAACGGACTGAAGGGGATTCTAATGGAACAGTCCGGGATATTCAGGATTCGTCCTGAAGAATATGAAGATATTAAGAGAGAAATGGGCCTGGCTATTGAGGAGGCTACAGGTGTACCAGTTTCTATCCAACAACAGATTGACCGGATGAGTGCAGTCACTGGCAAACGGTTCAGTGATTACTATAAGTTAGATGTACTGCAGCAGAAACTCCTATACCAAAATGAGGACTTCAGACGATGGCAGGGAATGGTTACTCCACTATTACCTTCTGGCTGGCAGAACATGGAAATAAAAATCAGAGATTATTATGAGACTCTGGAAAAGATGTCAACTGAAGCTCGGTACACTGGGTTGTACGAAGATGGGGAGTTAGTCAGGCCCTCCATTGTAGACTTGAATCGGCAGAGAGTGACAGGGGAGATAGGTCCTGACCAGTGGAAATCTGCTGTGGGAAGTATTAAGTCTCAGCAAGGCGAAGCAGCGAGAGTTCTCGGCGAGAGTCCTGCATACAAAGACGTGCCAAAGACTCTGGAAGAACGTGAGGCATGGTTGAGAGAGAAGGGCGTTGTCACTCCAACTTACGGTGCTGACCAGGAACTCCTTTGGTATTACTATGAGCTTGAGCCTGAACTCAAATACAACTGGGATTCTGACCGAATGGAGTTAGACTTCGACACATACTACGCTCATGTAGATGCGTTGTTAGAGTCTCTTGATGAAACACATAGGCAGAGATTGTTAACCAGGATTCAGTCTGACTGGACTCCGATGGAACGTCTGTACTGGTCTGTGAGCCGAGAATACCTCAGACCTTACAGAAACGTCCGAACCATTGTAATGGGTCAGTATTCTGACGAAGAACGTCAGCAAATAAGGAGGTATGAAGTAGCCCGAGGGACAGAGCGTGAAGCATTGAAAGAAGTCATAGGACCTGATGGCGAGAAGCTAATCGCAGGCTTCAATACTAATGTGAGAGAAGCTCGCCAACGCCTTCGCTACGCTGACCCGGAGTTAGACGCATGGTCTTATTTCTTCGGCAACACTGACTCTTTCATAACCACCACTGCTGAGGAAATGTATAATGATATGACTAAGCAGTACTTGAAAGAAAGCATGGTGGAGTAGTGTATAAAAAATAATCGCTATAACATTATATATGTATTATTATTTATACTTGACAGCCGTATTTAATTGTGGTAGACTATAGTAATGGAGGCAAAGCAAGATGGTTACAAACGGAGAACAGAATATACCCAATGCCCCGGTTAGCGAAGGGGAGACTACACCTGCTTCTCCGCCTATCAGTGACGCTCCGAAGTTTGAAGTAATTGATGGAGTGGTAACGGTAGACGGTAAGAAGTTTGTCAGAGAGTCTGACTTAATCGCTGCGAAGGGGAGTTTGCAGGGGCGACTAGATGAAGCTCAGACAGTACATAAGGACGCAGTTGATAAACTGAGTCTTCAGGTATCTGAGTCTAATCAGGAAGTAGCCAAGGCAAACGCTGCTCTTAAAGAAGCCACTGATGCCCGTAGTACGGGAGATGTTTCTGCCGAAGAGACATCGAGAATTAAGCAGGAAGCTGAAACTGCTAAGACCGACCTCACTACCGCCAACACTTCTTTACTGGATATGAAGAGGAAACTCATCATGGCATCCTACAATATCCCGGCGGATTCTGAAGCTGGTCAAAGCCTCCTTCAAAAAGACAGCACACAGCTTGATTCTTTTGAAGAAGCCCTGAAGGCTCTATCAACAAATCCCAGAGGACCTGGAAACTATGCTCTCGGTGGATTCACTTCTAGCGCAACACCGATGACAGAGATGGAGAGAGCCTCAAAGGTACTTGATGCTACTCCTGTTCGTGGAGTACGCAACCCGGCAGGTTAATAACTAAGGAGTAAAAATTATGGTTGACAGTGGTGGACATTGGAAGACTCTGGCTGAGGCGCAAAAGCTTACTCAGTCATTGAAAGTTCCCGGTGTCTTCGAGGAAGACATCAAACGTGTCAATCCGGTGGAGAGATTTCCTGTAGCCCAGGCTGCGGGTACTGGTCTCAAAGTCGAGTGGCTGAGAGAGAAAACAACTACCGAAGATGCGGTAGCTGACATTGACATCGGCGAGCAGTTGTCCTGGTCTGATGATGTCGAGTACGATGAGAAGGAAATGACCCTGAGGCGCAGTTATATCCAGCGCAAACTTGACCACTACGTTGAGGGTATCTACGGTACCTACAACAACTACGAGGCCAGGATGCTGCTGGAGTGTGAGAAGGGGTTGAAGAGGCGAGTCGGCGCCCGGATTATCTACGCCGATTATACCTACACCAGTAACAAACAGTTTGACGGTCTTCATGCTCTGGCGGCAGAACACGGTACGCCATACACTGCCGGAAGTGCCTATGACCCGAAGAACATCAACAACGGTAATGTGGGGTTGAGTCTTTCTCTTCTCCGTGTCCTGGTGGACTCCATGAAGCACGGAGTGGATGAACTTCTGATGCCTTACGAGATTGTCCGAAGAATGGATGCCACTTACCAGGAGCGTGGTATTCTGCAGGCTGCCGCCAACACTACCAGCATGGCCTTTATCTCAATGGGGTACAATGAACTGGGCAAGAGAGTCCTCTTCTGGGATGGTATTCCTCTCACCCGGACTGACTTCCTGGTTGGCGAAGAGAGTGCCACTGGCACAGGCTCGTCTGCCAATGCAAGGGCTCTGTATTCAACTGACAAGACCTATTCCATATTTGGACTCAAGTATGGTGACGGAGACGTGATGAGTTCAAACCCCGGTATCTACTTCTGCTATGGCGGAACGAAGGGCCAGGGGGACTTCTATAAACTGGTGCGTTTCCCGGAACTGGAGGACTACGATGCAGGCGGTATCCGTCTGGTCAACTACGGCGCCCTGATACTCCCGTCATCCCAGTGCCTTGGTAGGCAGTATGACGTGGATGACGTGGCAGTAATCATATAGGTGGATGAAATCTTAACATCCTCCTAGCTTAGAGTGTTTAGCCGAAAGCTAAAAGGGAGAAATAAAAATGACCACTGGAAACCAGTTATACACGAGGAAAGTAATGAACCGTTCAGGCTACATACTGGAGTTTCCAAATGTAGCTAGCATGGCTGCTCTGTTGGATGGTTCTCCTACCCTTAACCCCTACGCCCAGTCAGCCACCCAGGAATTTCCTCTTGGCACCAAACTTATTCAGGGTGAGAGAACCTGGCGTTACACCTTGAACGGTGCGGGTACTCCGGGGCCTGGTACTGTCCTGCAGACTGCAATAGTCAACCATGCTGAAGATGACCTGGACTTGGTAGTTGATGCTACCACTGCAATCGGTGCCTTCACCATTTCGTTAACCTCAACTACCAACGGGGCAGTCGCAGCCAACTTCTACAAAGAAGGCTATGCCTTTATAAACACTGGCTTAGGCTTTGGCTCTGTCTACAAAATCCGCTCTCATGCTGCGCTGGTAGGTACTGCCGCGGGCAGCATCTTCACCCTGTATGACCCACTGGTAGTGGCGTCAACTATAGGCAATTCTCTCTGGGGTCTGCGGAAGAATGTCTATGATTCCGTAATCGCCTCTGCTGCTGCCATGTCCGGAGTACCAGTCGGAGTGAACATGCTTACTCTGACAGCATCCTATTACTTCTGGATGCAGACCAGTGGCCCTGCCTGTATCCTCACCCATGCTGCCATAGATGCCGGACACAAGGCAATGGCAGGTACTACCGCTGCCCAGATTGACCCGTCAGTAGACAACATGGCTGCGCTCTCAGAAATCGGTTGGCCTATCTCCATCTGTGATGCAGCCGGACAGGGTTCTCTGGTATTCCTGACTCTCGACCACTAAGCGAAGACAGCGGAGGAGGGGGGAGATAATTCTCCCTCCTCTACTTCTAAGGAGTAGCATGAAAAAACAATTTTCAAGTAGAAACTTCAATGCTGATGAGTACTGGGATACTGCAGCGGTTAAGACTGGGTTCAGCACTGGGGTAAAAACTGATACTATAACCATTCCTTCGAATTCCTTTGTAAAGGATGTACTCGTGGAAGTAGTTAAGGTACCGATTGTCGCGGGAACTGCAGTAGTGGTAGTCGGGGATGCTCTGGATGCAGACGGTTTTGTTCTGGAGCAGAGCATTGTTGCTGCCAAGGCAAGAGATGTATATGGCAACGATACTGATGAGATTGGTGACTATCTATTAAGATACGAAACCATATCCAATGAAGAGAAAACCCTACCCAACTGGCAAAGAGTGGGTAAGTGGTACAAGGATGGTGGAGAAGTAATTGTGCAAGTTACAGTTGCTGATGCTGCACCGACAGTGGAAGGCCAGGTTCGGGTGTGGGTAAAAGTTCTGCGCCTGGATATAATGGAAGACTAACAGGAGGTTGTAATGACTAAGAGCAAAGGTGGCGGTAGCGCACAAGGTCCGAGGGATGGAAGTGGAAATGGCCCTCAAGATGGGCGTGGTGGAAGATGCCCAGGCAGAAAGAAATAAAACTTGTAATAAACTAGGGAGGAAGTAACTATGATTGCAGGTGGCTGGAAACCCGTCCTGATGGATATTGACCGGGCAACAGAATTTGCCGGGGATGACGTTGACCAGTACTCCAAACTGGTTGACCTAGGTGCAGACTTCGAGTTTATTGTGGTAGTAATCCCTACTATCACTAGCTCGGTTATAGGAGTAGTTATTCAGCGAGGTGCTGAGGAGGACGAGGTTCCCGTCCGAGTGTATGTACTAGATGCTGACGCAACTGGCTCATTCCTACATGCACATACTGCGGCTGTTACTGCCCAGGTAATTGTCTTTCGGGTAGGCGCAGCGGAGTTCATACGTATCAAAGCAGACACGAACCAGGCGGCAGACAGAACATTCTATGTACGTGGGTACAATAGAGGTTAGTATGGGTTGGAGTGATTACACTGTCAGAGCAGAAATAAATCAGCGATTCAAGAGACTGAAAAAGAAGTATCGGTTCTCTTGGGTCAGTGCCCCTTATCCGCAGGTTAGACTGCAGTTTGAAGGGACGCTGAGAATTAGCGAAGCGAAGGACATAGTATCATTGTTTCCTGATGATGTCTATGTGCAGTTTGAATCAGGTGTGTCCTTTGAAGAAGCCGACCCTGGGAATACTTTTGAAGTAGGTGGCATTTAATGGCTATTACTATCTCATCCGCAGTTAAAGACGGAAACATATTGATTATTACCTATTCAGATGGTCGTGTGTTCAGACGTTCTATTGTGTATAGAGATACTGTGGTGTCGACTCCGCCTGACGGATTTGAGGAGGTCGGCAACGTCTACATCAACCATTCTGAGGGTACTCTGATTGTCAACTACAATGGCGAGAGTATTATTCTTGCTGCGGGTTCTACCTTAACAGGTGCTGAGATTGTTGTGCTGTTGGAGGCGTTAGGAGCAGGTTCCAGGTTGTCTCATGATAGGTTAGATGATGTGGATGCAGACAGTCACCATGTTAAGTATAATGATGCTGAAGCTCTGGCAGTAGCGGCTGCGGCTATAGTTGTCCATGCTACTGATGATGACTCTCACCATGCAAAATACACAGATGCAGAAGCAGTCACTGCAATGGGGGTCAAGGCAGATGACAACTCTTTGAACCATGACCAGGCTGATGAGTGGGGTGCTACTGAGCACTCTGCAACAGGTGATAATTCACCTCATCATGTAAAGTATACAGATGCTGAGGCCAAGACTCAGGCAGAGGCAGCCAAGCTAGATGACCATGCTGTGCCTGATGATAATACTGACTTGGATGCAACTGCCGCCTTACATGGGCTGATGTCTAAGGCAGACAAGAGCAAGTTGGATGGCGTGGCTTCTACAGTACTCGCCAGAGCTTTCTTGAATGTAGCAGAGTTAAACTTCCCCCATGCTAAGAATGCCACGATTACACTCAATGATACTGCCTTCGACCCTTCCAGCATATTTCAGACTGGTGTCTGGCAGGGCGGAGTTGGAGATGCTGGTTCAGGTAGCACTACTGTTATAGACGCTAACCCTACTACAGGCGCAGGCTTTGAAGCATCTATGCTTTACTCCCGTATCGTATGGGATGGAGGGAGTAGTTACGGATTCATTACCGCTATAAACAGTGCGACCAGTATCAGTATCTACAAGACTTCTGGGACAGACTTTGCAGTTAGTGACACCTACGTTATTACCAAGGCATACTTCTTGATTCCCACTGCGGGCTATTGGCTCTTGTCCGGGACTGCACACTGGATATGGAGTAGCGTAGTGCCTGATAAGGAATATCTGAGTCAATTCCTGGTAAATGGGGTATATACGGGAAGGATTATAGCTCAAAGTGCAGCAGCCAAGGGCCTTAATCCACTGTCTGTAGACATGGTACACCTTGACGTTGATGATAAAGTTGCGCTGGCAGTAGAGAGTTATGCGGGAGTGGATACCAGTGACGTTTATGGTAGTGCAGCCGGGGCGCATACTTGGATGAATATAGTTCTGATGAAGGCTGATTAGTATGAGAACTATCACTGATACCTTACTCACAGCGCAGTCATCTAATAGCCGTGTGCCTTTTATCAAGGCTGTCTTTACCAGCTATGATGATAGTAATGAGGTTGATATGAGTAAGGATTCAAGTGTGTATGGTAATAGGATAATGTTAGTTGACCACCACGAAGAACCTTATAATGACTATGCTATTATTATATTGAAGAACCATGACCTGCTTGTTCCTGACCTCAAGGGTTACTGGGTCGAGATAGGCTATGGCGATACTACTGCTACCGGGAAAGAATATTGTGGCGATGGAGTTAACGGTGGGAGTGAATCAACTCCACGACTCTGGGTCAAACATCAGCAGACTGTGAGTGCCGGAGGTAAACTCATAGCTATACTGGAGCTTGAAGGCATGTGGGCTAAGTTAAGAGAGACACTCCTGCGGATGGGTACTGCCCCATTCTACGAAGCCACTACAGCAGATGGTGACTTCTCCGCAGCAAAGACTCCATATGGTCTTATTGACTATTTACTAACCTCAGAAATTGACCCTGTGATGTCTTTGGATGCCTTAGTGGAAGATGATTCTATCATAAATACTTTAGAGCCTTCCTTTGAAGTTAATGTTAATAGACCTTTTCAGTATGCTGCGGAAGTAATCTATGACTTAGTCAAAATGACAAAGAGTTATCTGAAGCCAAAGTCTGGTCTAGCATGGGAAGTAAAATATCCGCAGGCCGGGGATACTGCAGTTATAGCATACTACTCCAAAACTACCCCTAAGTTCTACCAGTTTACAGAGCGGAATAGTGTGGTTATCCCGAATAGAGTCTATGTCTTTGCTAACGCCGGAAGTGATGAACTCTATAATGATATTGTTACTGGCCAGGCTGATAATACAGATAGCCAAGATAAGTATGGAATAGTTTCTATGGTTGTTTTGGCTCCCAATCTTACAACTAAAGCTGATGCAGATAATAGAGCAGAAGCAATACTGTATAGAACAATTGCTGAATCTGTTGCAGGTAAGCTGGTCATACCACATGACTGTCAGTTAGAAATGTATGACAGAGTTACAATTTACGACAGTAGAGGAGCATCTTAATGGCAGAGTTTGGGGCAAGATTAGATGCAAATACTACTTCTGGTGGTATCACAGTTCGTGATATGCTGTGGCAAGACCCGTATGTTATCTTAGCGGAACGGGGATATGTAACTATATTTGACATGTCTGAACCTACCAATATTGACTTGGCAAGTCGGACAGCCGTAGGCAGTGGCTATGTTCCAGGTGCTATACTTATTGACCCTACTAATTCTAAGCATGTGTACTTGATTAACAGTCATGCTAAGCTACTACGCTCTTTCGATATTACTGACCCTGCTGCACCAGTACTGAATGACTTCCTTGTGTTGTCAGCAGGCACTGGTAGCTTTTTGACTGACCTGGCCAAACATGGTGACTATGTGTATCTTCCAGGATGGCTCGTTGCAGGTCCAACTTGGCATCATATTGGAATTGTCAATGTAAGTGACCCTACTAACATAGTTGAAGAAGCGATTTTTACTGACAGTACTAATCTGGCAGGCACACCTACGGGAATCCTGGTTGACCCTACTGATACATACTTGTTTGTGTCATCTACCACTCGTTTCTCTGTCTTTACCTTTAGTGGCGCAACTTTAGTATTCAATAACAGTACTGGTATTGCTGGCAGTGTAAGCGATATTTCTCGAATGGCTCAGACAAATGACGGGTATGTGTATGTCAAGGACTACTTTAATGACCGTCTACACATCATTGATACCAGAGACCCGACTAATGTTTCTGAGGTTGCAGTCTTCACTGATAATGTCTATTTGAATGGTGTGCGTAGAATTCAGATAATTGGTAACATACTATACGCAATGAACTTCACTGGACTCATCCCCTATGTCACAGCTTATAGCATTTCTGACCGCACTGCACCGGTTCGGACTAAGTCTCTTGATTTAACCGCAGACGCTCCCTGGGGAGTAGCAGGTGGTCGCATTGGCGGTTTTGTTGTTAGTGAAGAAGGGCAACTCTACGTAGGTCGCCATACTACCTCTACTGCAAGGGGAATTGCTTCTTATAATGCTGTTGCGCCACCTGATGCACTGAGAAGAATATCTGGTCTCCATCATGTCTATCGGCCGGGAAGTTTTAGATTGGAAGCTACCTTAGGAGACGTCAGCACTACCACTGATATTGCAAGTGCACCAGAACGAGTTAAGGTTCGGGTACCTGAGCCAACTGAAGAAAGATGGCGAGAAGGGGGTTACTCAGCTGAAGGAGCAATAGGGCATATTGAGGTAGAAGTACCACAGGCCACTGCTCCTGAGGTTATAGCTCTGATGCAAGAGATGGCAAAAGATGTAATGCCTTTATCTGCTGACAGACTAAAACCTGAGAACTTATGGCAACGGATTACACCTTGGAAAGAAGAAGAGGGTGCAACATTAGGTAGTGAGATTAGTCGTATCTGGCAAAGCTCTACACCTTGGCAGGAAGATAAAGGAGAAACCTTTGGTAGTGAGTTTGGTAGAATCATGGGAGGAGGACTACGAGAGGTAGAGAAACTTGGTAAGACCATCGTAGACTTCTGGGGAGGTCTGTTCAAATAAAGGACAAAACTGGTAGACCAGAACGGTCTTCACCTCCTATACACAACTATTATGACCTGGAGAAAGGCACACCAATAGTTTCTCCCGGCGGTAATACATTCATCTATTCCGGGGAGTTTAGAGTTACTGAAGTTACTACTGATACTACCCTAGGCAACCAGATGGTAGTGCTAGTAGATGCAGCATTCTCCATTGAACTGATATTGCCTATAGCTGCCGGGAGTGTCCACAAGGTATATGTTATAAAGAAGATTGATGACTCACCTGGAGTTGTGGTCATAAAGGGCAATGATGTAAGTGAGACCATTGATGGTGAAGAATCAGTTACGCTTCAATTCCAGTACCAGTATATATCTATTGTATGTGATGGTTCGGACTGGTTTATTATAGGAGGTGAGTATGTGAAGATGGAAGAATTACTGGAGCAGCAACTGGACCTGCTTGAAGAGATAAGGAATAATACTAAGGATACAGTGATTCATTTGAGTTTAGGCTCAGGTGAGGAACTGGAGGGAGAATCATAATGGAACTATTCGGATGGGGCAGAAAGAATACTGTAGACGTAAATGAAAAGGGGCAGATGAAAGTCTATGCTGAACACTTTGCGACTGACTACGAAGCCGCCCATGAAGGTGAAGCTTTCACTATGGACATAGATGCAGTCAGTGTAAACGGTGCTGAACATCTGGCTGTCATCAAGAATGGGCATAGCACCAAAGAGCTTGTTATTACTGATGTTAGTCTTTGGTGTGCTGAGTACAAAAGTACTACATTCTTGGAAGCCAGATTAGGAGAGGCCTTCTCTTACCTGGCCGAGGGTACTGCAGTAGTTCCTGCTAACATGCGCTCTGACAAACTTGGAGGTGCTCAGGGTAGCTTCTACGTCATAGCTGTGGCAGGCACAGACATGACTACCTTCGTCACTACCAATGCTGTCATAGCAGGCAGGCATATCTGGGGTACTGCATTTGCTAAGTGGCAGAAAGAAAGTGGTTGGCATGTCGCACCTGGAGGTGTATTCTCTCTCTTCAACAACGGTAATGATAACAAGTATTCTGGCTACATATCATTCTATTATAAAGAAGCATAGGAGTAGATTATGTGGGCAGTTCAGCTAGTAGGTTCACTGAATAAGGTATTTGAGCAGTTTAAGACTCCCTGGGGCTATGCTTTGTCTGTGTTAAACTACAGACAGAAGCATGGTCAGTGGCAGTCTGTTAGCTGGAGTTCCGGCACTGTAATCAAGACAGCTATGGTCACTCCGATTAGCGGTGGCTCTATTGAGATAACAGACTTGATAGTATCTACCGATAAGACTCAGGCCGGTACTGTGACATTAACTTTTGACGATGGTACTAATACTGAAACTCTAATAAATGGGTCACTTACAGATGCTCCACTACAGCTAGCTCTCAATATAGCTGGCAGAATGAAGGGGTGGAGGGATGCTGTACTTTACTACACAGTGGCCGGAGGTAACTCAACTGGAGCTATTACTATAGGTTATGTTAAAAATACTAAGGCTGAGTCCAAATCTTACAGTGTATGGAACTCAGAAAGATAAGGAGAAACTATATGGCTACTAAAAGAGTACCTAAAAAAGACGGTAGTGGCAGGGGTGTAAGGGCCAATCAGGGTAGAGGTGGATGTACTACTACAAGGAAGACGGGTGGAGGTAGAGTAAGGAGATAGCTATGGGAAAGACACGATTACAAATGAGAACCGACCTGGCGACAGACCTCAAGATAACTATTGAAACTGAGGTAACTGCTGCTGAACTCAATCGTTGTATTGAGAGAGCGGTATCTGACCTTAGCCGTTTTCTTCCCCAGGAGTTGACATATGAGGAGATACTTGACTTCACTGTAACTGGCGAAGAAGTCACCATGCCAAAGGATACTGATGTTGATGGAGTAGTGGCAGACGAGGACCTCACTGCCATAACTGCTGGCTCCAACACTAGTATTGCCGGACAGCCTGATGTTCCGAGACCTCTGACCATTACCATTACTGATGCCAATGATACTTTGACTGGCCTGACTATCACAGCATACGGTACTGATGAGGATGAACTGGCAGTTGAGGAAACATTCCACTGGCTTAGAGGAGACAGCAAAACCATTCCCGGTAAGGAATACTTTAAGAATGTCTACATGGTCTATGTTGACCAGCTTGCCGGGGCAGGTGCGGGAGACGTGCTGGATGTAGGTTGGGGAGTATACACTGGTGTCTGGGTGTACTTAGCTAACAAGCCTATCAAGTGGGGAAGTGAAGCCAGCGCAACTGACAGTGATGACAATACCATTGTTAGAGATACAGACTTCTGGATTGACTATGTCAATGGCAGGATTAAGGCTGTGGTAGATGGAGACATTGTGGCAGAAGACACAGTCACTATCAGTTATGTAAAGAATCAGACTCACATTGACTTGTCTGATGTAGCCGACATGATTCGAGTCCATAGGGTAGAGTATCCTGTAGGAAACATCCCCCAGTCCTTTGTGGATAACGAAGTCTTTGCCAAGATGGTTTCGATAGTAGAATCAGGGGATAGTTACGACCAGCAGGCCCTGATGGATAAGAAGCAGGTG
>Ga0307928_10001144_pt1 | contig 20070 bp, 34 predicted proteins | sample AceLakmetagen232_FD_201815 | JGI IMG/M metagenome (GOLD analysis project Ga0307928, IMG submission 201815) | Saline water microbial communities from Ace Lake, Antarctica - #232 | ecosystem: Environmental > Aquatic > Non-marine Saline and Alkaline > Saline | place: Antarctica: Ace Lake... | reverse complement strand
TTTCAATATGCACGTCAACTCCTTATGCTACATTATGCCGTGTATCTGGGTGAATGTCAAGGGCTACGTCTTAATTCCCTGCTCGTAGTCGAACCAGATGCCTTTCACGCCAGTCTCGCCGTTGCGACTCTTGGCCAGCGATATCTCGATTGACCGCCTGTGCTGCAGGTCGTGCTGTACGTCCAACTCCTCCTCCTTGGCCTTGGGAGCACGGTAGTTACCTGTGTGTTCCTCAACATAGCAGCCATGCTGTGCGTGTATAGTTTTCATCGCGTCGTGCAGAATCACCACAAAGTCACTAAATTCCTCAAAGCACCCGCTGTCCTTCAGGTGTTCCAGCTTCGGCCTCTCTGATCCGGCCCGCCCGATCTGATGCACCAACACGATACTCACGCCGAATTTACGACCCATGCGCTTAAAGCTGCCAATCACGTCGGCTACCTGTCCGCGTTCGTCAGGAATGAACTCGCGGATATTCTGTGCTTGGTCGATAGCCACACACTTACAGCCCATCTGGGCCATCTGGCGCACGATGGACTCCACGGCACGGATACTGTTACTGCGGGGGTCGGGCGCTACAAGTAAGTTTTCGCCAAGGTCAATCCGAAAGCACTCGTCCCGAATCACGGCCTCACCCTCTGGGCCGAATGTGATCGGGTGGAATATCTGGCTGGCCAATACAGGCTCACCCGTCAGCGCAAGCACCGTAGTCAGTGCATATCGCATCAACCGCTGTTTGCTCATGTCTAAACTGATCAAGCCCATCTTGTTGCCAGCCTTGGCTGATGCAATCAGTGAATACAGCAGCACGCGGGTCTTCCCTGCATTGGGCCGTGCTGACCATATCCACAAATCGCCAGGTTTGAAACCGCCCGTCATGTTATCCAGCCAGCCAATACCCGTGGTGACCTCGACAGTATCGCCGTTGCTGCATTGCTCTGCCAATTCATCTGCGCTAGCCCGCGCCAGCGATTCAAGTGTCACAATATCGTCAGTGTGTGAGGTATCTGCAGAAAGTGCGTCCGTGACCTTCCCTGCTTGAAATAGTATTTCATCGGTAGTCAGTTCACCACGGTAGCATTCCTCAATCAAGCCTGTATATCCACGGATAGCGGCACGTCTTAGCGCCAAGTCTGCCACTGAACGGCTGTGCGTCTCTACAGACACACCGCTGACGACGACATTCAGCAGGTCAAGCACGACCATCGGCCCGCCTGCTGCGTCCAGCTTGCCTTGCTCTTTCATGCGCGCCATGACAGACGCACTGTCAGGCTCAATGCCGCGCTCAACAAGCTCACCCATCACTCGGAAGATGTCGCCGTGTCCTGTCAGGTAGAAGCTGTTTGGCGTGAGCACCTCGGCGGCTGTCTCGTATTTGGATGGCTGTGTGAGAATGCCGCCAAGTACACACTGCTCAAGGTCGTTATTCTGTGGCTCGTGCATCAATCGGTCATCTCCAGCGGTTTGCGGTAGTCTGTTGATTGGGCTGGTGAACGATCCTGTTTCCATCTAGTCCAGCAGTTGTAAATCTTCGGATTGCCGCTGTTGTTCTTTCGCCATGCCGGAATGCTGCGGATAACATCGCTCCAGAAGTCGTGTGTCAGCGCCCACTTCAACATTGGCTTAAAATCATCCAGTGGTATTTTGTCTAGGCGATTCGCCTGATCTACCATCTTGATGCTCTTGGCAATTGGATTTTGATACTGCTTGCCGCCAACACACGACTCATTGATGATCTGCTTGAGTTCTGAAACCAAATCAAACAGCGGGTGCGATTCGACAGGATCGCCCTTGTTTTCTTTAGTGATTAGTGGTTCAGTGGTTAAGTGGTTCAGTGGTGTACCCCCTGGGTCATCCTTCGGTACACCCTCGGTATACCCTGGGTAGCGGTCGTGCCAGTGCTGTACTAGCTTTGGCGCACACGTAACGTAGTTATCAAGATCGCTAACTACGCCACCGCGAGCACTACCTGAGTAGTTCTGGAACTCTACGAAGTTTATAACCCAACAGTAACTCAGTTCTAACTCAACTTTGCCGTCCCTCTCAAAGCCCTCTAGTATCGTCCGCAGGCGTGATTTTCGTATCCGCAGGTAGTCACATGCCCTGCGCGAGTTGACCTCGAATATGCCAGACTTGTTGCCATGCGGCGGTGTTATCAGCCATAGCCACGCGAGCCTCTGCTTGTCATCTGGTAACGAATAAAACCACGGATCGTCCCATGTTGCTACGGAAACCCACACACGCCACGCCCTACGCTTGTTCCATCCGTCTGCCACTATTCCTCACCCCTAAACTTCATCGCAATGTCAACCTGATCGCCGATTGGCAGATCAAACCACTCACCCTTGACACGGAACTCACGATACTCATACATCAACGCCTTTTCGAGTAACCTAGCCAGCATGACGCCCAGCGGCGCGGTGTGGCAGGTGACGCTGATTTCGTGCGGGCATCCTACCTGTAGCTGCTTTCTGCGCTTTTCTACGTCTCCCGTAATTCCAAACTTCTGCCGTGGCGCTTCGCCGTGTATTTCCATCAGATACACACACCGCATATCCGTCACGTCGCCGTCTCCGTTTACCGTTCTTCCCACTATTCACGCCCCTCCTTGATATGCTCTGCCAGCATGTGTGCATTTTGTAGCGCGGTGATTAAACCTGGCACGTCCTGAATGTGATCTAGGTTCGGGTAATGTGACCCAGTGCCAGTGTACACTTCAGGCACGCCATCCTCTATGCGTACCTCTACAGTAAAGTCGCCGCCGACCTCATCCCACACGTAATATGTATTTGCATCATGGCGACGCAGATTCGGCACTGTGATTGCTTTCCACACATCATCAGCATCACTCCACCCGTTAGGCGGATAGACGGGGCTATGTGCATCTCGTTCAAACACCCTGGCAGCGCCATAGCCAGCCCACACGACTGACAGCTTAGTATCTGGCCCCATGTACGTGATGTTGCGCAACTCGCCATACCGTCGCCCGTCCGTCACAATCCACCCTGGCTGCGGTGTGACCTGTTTGCCTAGTAGTTCGTCATTCCATTTTATCACTTATCCTCCCTGTAAACATTGATTCTTTGAATGTGTAACCTGGTATAAACTCGATCAGCAATTCTTTGAATATTTCACTCTGCTCCCGTTCACATTCTCCATCGCTCATACAATATCCACCCAAAGACACACACTGTCAGCACGATCAGCCAGATTAGCAGCCATCCATAATCAGCGTTTACGCTCATGGTATCACCTCACGTTACATCATATCATAGATTCGCGGAAAATGCTAGTCGCCCTGCGCCGATAGGGTGATGTATAGATCGGCTCGTGCATCTACAAATGACATTTGGCTACTTGTTTCAACGGTGCGGTCACCAATATCAATATGCGCGATGTAAACCACCAGCGGCTCCCCGTGAAGCTGGCAATTAGAATGGTGCTCGAAGCTTGACAGTTTGCACCCTGGCCACTGCTGACGCTTCGCCTCATCCAGTTCGTCTGAGTTGTAGCAATCAACGGCATCATCGTATTCAATGCAATATGCACCGCAGTACACGTCACAATAACCACCGCCTGCGCACGTCTCGCGGCTAACTGGCTTGGCTACCTCATTGGGACACCACAGCATCATGGATACGCCCTGTTTCAGACCAGATGCACGTAAGCGTTTACATGTCTCCAGTGATAGCATTAGGTGGCCTCCGGTGTGTAATTCTCGATCAACTCAATCAGCACGTCACATCGCACTCCGGTAAAGCCTTGCCCATCAGCGATCCTTTGGGCCGTGTCCGCCCGTAACCACTCTAAATATTCAGCTTCCATCTTCACCCTCCAGCTTGTGTATATCTACTGTCAGCTCTACACGATTGCTGCCATGATCTTCGTGCAGTTCAATGTGCAATAACTTCACTTGCTTATCGTTTGGATACAGCACACCTTGGCACGCATCCATTACCGCACCTGCATAGTTGTCAGCATCGCCTCGCGCCTTACCCTTGAAGTACACGTTAATGGTCATACTGAGCGGTTCTGTGCGCATGACCGGTGCATACTCAGCTTTCAGCAGCATGGCAAACTGAGTTTTCCAGGTGACATACACCTTGGGCATAAACGTACCATTGCGCGTAACCCGTGGTCGAGCTTTGGTAGCGCAACGGAGATGCACACGGTAATGGTCAATGCCTAGGATGTTACTCACGGTCGTAATCCTCCAGCGCCTTACGGCCAGCGGGTGTGCATAGCGGATCAACGTATGTCCGCCTGACGGCTACTACTTCCAGTAGACCAGCTTCGATCATGTCGATTGATATACTGTAGTTTCCGACATTTTCATCGTGCGTATCATCAGCCATATCTTTGACCGCATGATAGTAGGTCAGCAGTGCATCGTCATATGCAATCGCAGCCCGCAGTACATCGTATTCAGCTTCTGATATGCACTTACTCATCACTGTCTCCCTTGCTGCATTGTATATCTTCAATACGTAGCGTGGCCCACGTAAACGGTGGATGGTCTGTATCGCCGTGTGTATCTACTTGACGCCACTTGTCGTCTGACATATCGAACAGAATCCAGCAACGATGAAACGGTCGAAAATCGTCATCACGATACACTAAGCGACAGTGTCCTTTGCGATATTCCACACCCTGACACATGCACTTTGTCCACGTCTCGGTTGCTGGTGGTCTCGGCTCACAGTCTGGCGGAATCGTCATGCGCGCCATGTTATTCATCTCCCTTGCTGGTAGGGTGTGTATTACTAAGTGCATATTCCATGTGTTGTATAATTCTTTCTGCCATGTGATATTCTGAATCATGGTTCCCGAGTTTTAATACATTCATGCAATCTGTCCTAATTGTGAACAACACCTTACGCATCTTGCGAAAGTCAGGCTTGTTACCAAGATATTCACCAACTCGCTCAGCACTGTGCTCATTCATATCCTCGCATCTCCTTTGCACAATCGCTACAATATTTCACGCCAGCGATCCACGCACCGCGATACTCACTGACTGGCATATAGCACTTCGCACAGCTATCCGGAAATTCCGGATCACTGAAATGATCGTCAGCAGCGGTAATGTTGCGGGTGTCAGCGATGGCGTCTAGGTCAGGCATTGTCAACCTCACCCGTGCCTTTACACGTATCGCAGTCGCAATACTGTCCGCACGTCGGATCAGCGTTGTTGTAGCAGCGACCAGTACCTTCGCAGTCGTCACACTCAACCTTGGACGTGTCATTCAGCACCTCACGCGCCTTGGCGATGGCTGCGTGTATGTCAATCGCTATGCTGCGGATACTGCTGCGGCCCTCACCAGTGCGAAACGCCTCAAGCGCATGGTAGGCATCCTCAGCAGCAGCAGTCAGCTCCGCCACGGTAGCGCGCAGGGTGTCATGGGCGTTTACACATTCCACGATACGGGCGGCGTTGGCCTTTGCCGGGAATTTGTGTTCCCAGTGGGCAGCACCATCGTGACATGTTGCTATCGGACAATCGCCAATGCACCCGCTATTCTCCGGGCGACTGCTGATCGTCTCGCAAAGGCCCCATCCAACAACCTTTGCGTGATACCACGGCTCCGCTGTGTGTTTGTCAGTCAATATGCACCTCCAAATGCACTGTTAGTATAACGCTACTACGTGCAGATTACAAGTAAACACATGTTTATTTTCAAAGGTTGGCGGTGGCCGGGTTATGACCACCGCCGTGAGTAGAGAGGATGTGCGATAAAATCAATCGCACGGGCATGAAAATCAATGTTCACGAGCCTGGCGTCAGTGGGTTGCTGTCGAGCGGCGGCGCGAGGTCTGCACCACCAATCTGGTCGCCGTATGCTGGCGGGTCGGGTGTGTATCCGTTGTCGCTGTGTGCGTCGTCGCGCTTGCCGAGTAGTGTGAGCCTTGAGCAGATGATCTCGGTGCGATACCTCTTGGCACCAGTGTCCTTGTCAAGCCAGTCTCGTGTCTTCAGCTTGCCCTCGATACACACCTGAGAGCCACGACTCAGATATTTCGCAGCAATCTCGGCAGTGCGTTTCCAGCAGGTGATGTCGTGGTATTCCGTTTCCTTCTGCTGCTGGCCTTGCTGATCTGTCCATTCCTCGTTGGTCGCAACCGAGAACGAGCACACAGCGGTGCCGCTCTGGGTATATCGTAGCTCGATGTCCTTGGTCACGTTGCCTAAAACAAATACCCTGTTCACACTGGCCATGCTACTCCGCCTCCTGCGTTGCTACATTCTTCAACTCTTTCTCGCCAAGCTGCACCACGCGGTCATTCATCCCTGGCGGCTTTGCTCGTGTGTCTATGCTCGCCTTGCCGTAGTATTCCTGGATGCCCTCACCCTCCTCAATCATCAACTCAGCCTGCACATGGTCTTTCCACGGCGACTTGTGCAGAAACCAGCTCAACTGTGCAGATGTGGCCTTTTGCGTGATAAAGAACGTCAGCACTTCATCCGCACCTAATCCACACAGTGACTCAGCCAGCAGGTCAGGTATCGGTATCGTCGTGACGGTCTGCCGCATATCCACGTAGCACAGCGGGTCGCCGTCAGAGTTCAGCACTGTCAGCGGGCCGTGGTTCTTCACATATGCACTCAGTGTGGATTTCAGCTTCGTCTGCTCGGCCTTGACAAGCGCCAGCTTACGTGCGGCATCCTGTGCATCTGCGAGTGTCGGGTCTTTCAGCGGTGTATGTCCGCTCATTGTGCATCCTCCATGCTGGTCAGCACTTGTGTGATTATGTCTTGGGGTGTGGTCTTGTATGCGTATACCTTGCTGCCAATACGAAACTCCAACGCGCACCATGACAGGTCGGCGGCACAGGTAACGTACATCTTTTGCGGCGTCTCGCCGTGCAAATCATTCTGCGCATCCTTCATCAGGGCGGATGCACTTCGTAGCAGCAGGCCGATCTCATCGAATCTCTGTTGCATCTTATCCATCACACAGCCTCCTCATAAATATCAAATACACTATCTGGGCAACTCAGACTGCAATATTGACAGTTTGCAGTTGCTTCACACGGCCAATCCTTCTCGCCATACTTCGCACGCATATCATCCAGCCGTGTATATGCACTACTGATACGCTCCTGCGCCCACGGTACAGCCGTCTCGTATGTCCAGGCGTGGTCATCTTGGCTGAAGAATCGCGGCGCAACGAGACGCACACTGACCTCGCGTACATCTGGATTGCACATCATGTACAACGCCGCGTATAGGCGTAATTGTGTACCTGGGCGGCTCATCGTGCCATCTGCACGTTCGATCAGCTCGCCCATGCCGAATTTCATCCAGCCCATCTTGTTATCCGTGATCCGTGTATATCCGTGTGCGGCGTTGATCTCCACCATGTCGGGTGTCCCACCAAAACGGTCGCGCGGTGCATCTGGTTTGCACGGTGTAAATGTGCGATCCACGGCGAGGCGAGTTTCCATCACATACACACTGTTTTCAGTCAGGCGGAATCTGCTCATGAAGTTATCCAGTGCATCTCGTACAGCTTCGACAACGTGGGCAGGCTCGTCGGCTAGATACTTCATGGTGGCCTTTTCGACCAGACCGCCGTGGAAAGGCATAAACCCATAACCCTTTTGCACACGGTAGATATTGGTCTGCGTCATCACTTCCACATACTCAGCGATTACGGCGTGTCCTAGTGTGCCTACGTGCGCCCAGAAGCTATCTGGTGAATCTACACCGCGAATCTCACGGGCTTGGTAGAAATACGGACAACCTAGGTCGCCGATGCGCGAGTAGGATAGTTCGAGTGGCGCGTGTGTCACTTTCCGCCTCCTAATTTGCTCACAGCTTCGTCAATGTCCTCATCACTTGGCGGTGTAAAGTCCCCCGGCGTTGCGTCTTGCGGATCGCGGGATGTCGCCGGGGGATTCTCAGTGGGAGTAGGTTCCTCCTTCACTTTAGTTTTACTACCGCCTTTGCCGCGCACCCTAGCCTGCACGTCCTGTGCATCTGGTTCGACGATCTCGGCGTCGATAATCTCCGGCTCGGTCGCGGGTGTCTCGATCTGAGGCCGACGTGTAAATGCACCCGCAAATGCACTGTCGGCGATAATGTCATCTGTGTATCTGTTCGATACCTCAAGCAAATTCTCAATGCACTTATACACATCCTCACCGTAAAGCATCGGCATGGCGACCTGCTGTGCATATGGGATGCGGAGACGCACACAGAGCGCCCTGACGGTCGGATGCTGGTTGATGAGTGCAATCGTGTCAGACTGAATCTTGTTGGCGTTGACGGCGTTCTCATCGAGATAATCGAATCCAGCGCCTTCAATCTCTTTAAGCGCCTCTGGTTGTTCTGCCGCAATCCAGTTCGTCACATTGTATTCCGTGTTTGCCAATACCATCGCCGTGCTGTCCGGGTCAATCGCATCGTAGTTAATCACACGCCGACGGTTGGCCGCTTCGAGTTGCTGGCGGTCAAAGTCCACATCGTCCGGCACAAGGATGTCCCACGCCGACGTTGATCGGCGACTGTCGCTCTGTGTGAACGGTGCATATACAAACTTCAGCCGTAAGCCCTTGAGCTTGCCGTGACACTTCACAGACAGCCGACGTAACTTACTGCGCACGCGGTCGGTCGTGGTATCGCCGTGCGTGACGAACATTGCGAACTCACCTTCGGGATGCGCACGTTCGCCGGTCGGTGTCAGCAGGTCGAAGATGAAGAACGTGTAGGCGGTGCATTTCGCCATGTTCTTGCCGACGGTCAGCTTGGCATACGGATATGATTTCGCATATGCACGTACATCGTCAGACCTAAGCGCCACGCCGTCCTTACCGCCAGTACCCGCGCCCTTGGCGAGTTTACGCAGCGGGCATAGGTCAGGGTTGCACTCGATATGCACATAGTTACCTTTGGCATCCATCCGTAAGGCAACGTCCGGTCGATCATCGCCACGGTGAGGGCGGAAGCAGAACGGGCGTGCAGAATGATAGCAGGATAGGTGCGACTGGCAGATCATTTCGATGGTGTTGGAATTAAGCACAATGTCGAAGCTGGTAGGCTCAAGCCCTGTCTTGGTCTGCTCAGGCCATCCAGGGTGCGGCATCCACCGTCCGCCGTCACGCACTTCCACAAGGCCATAGTCCCACGATGTCAGCGAACCGCCACCGCCCTGGCCCGCCCTGATCCGCACTAATGCACCTGGCTTGACGATGTTCCTACTCATGCTGTGCATCTCCCTTCGCCAACACTAGCACCTGCAACTTGAGGGCTTCATTATCAGCCACAACGCTGGCGTGCATCTTCAGCATCTCCGACATCCGATCATGGTGGCCCTGCTGCATCTGCTCTACCAGCGGGTGATATCCCAATGCACAATGCCAGACGGCCTTATTTTCAATCTTCAGCCTACGGTTCAGGTTGTCGATTTTCGCCATCCAAAACAACAATCCGGTTATGGTACACAACCAAACCACGGCCATTATAGTCATTGCCATCATTCCTCAACCTCCTCGACCAATCTCTGCGCCACCTCTACCAGCAAATCCACGTTGGCTTCGTGTATATCCACGGATTCTGAATAGTCACGATAGGTGACGATGTACTGCTGTGTATCTTCGTCGAAGTGCACACCAGCCTCACGTGGAAGTTCACGCAGCAGGTAGCTGTCGTTCAGGATGTCGTGTGGGTTACTCATGTTCCAACACTCCTTTCAATGTGATACGCACGTCCTCGGCCATCATGTCTCGGAATGAGATGCCAGATGATTCGTCGTGCATATAGGATTCGAGCAGAGTCAGGTCAGCCGACGGTTCGTTGTATGACGGCGACAACTCCAGGGCCAGCACCGTGCAAATGTACTCGGCAGAACGGTTTGCTACCTGTGTGAGCATCAACTCGCGCTGGGCGGGTGTCCAGCAACTGCTTTTATATGCACCCTTGAGCCGCTGAATGGCCGGTGAGTCCTCTGGTGCATCTGATTGTGTATATACACTCATTCTTCACCTCGCGTAACTTCCGTGATCCTGCCATCGTACATCCGCGCGATCTGCTCTGGTTTATGTGTACTTCGTTCGCCCACCCAGTAGATGCACATTGCGCCGCTGTCAAGGTGAACCTGTATGCGGCAGTCCTGTTTCTTCGACTTCTTGATGGCCTTACGGATGGCCACCTCGACTTCTTCACGTGTCAGGATTTTCATTGTGTATCTCCATATGCACGCCCATCTACGATCCTATACTTGCTCACCACCATATTCACAGCGCCAACATGCCGCCATCCTGCACGCTCCAGGCCGTCGTCGTCTGTGTATCTGTAATGCTCTTGACGGTCGATACGCACGGCAACTTGTGTGTCTGTAAGCTGCTGTACAACGACGCACTTGGCGAGTCCTTTGCCAATCTTCAAATAGGTCTGCATCTATTTCTCCTATTATATATAGTCGTCAACAATAGTAATGCTGAATGTTTCCTCTGCTGAAGTGGACAGGAGCAGGTCATAGCCCTGCGTCCTTGCCCACATGACCAATTCGTCCAGTGTATTGCATTCAATCTGCGATGCGTAAAGACTCGAACTGGCCTTATAGACATCTATCAACATTACTCAGCCTCCATCATCAGATTGATATTCTTCCGCACCTTATCCACATACACACGGTACACATAATCATCATCACCTGTATTGTATCCAGTGAATGCGTGGTTCTGTGCATCTTCGTCGTTATATTTCCACCCGTGGTACAGCAGGATACGTGCACATAGCTCGATATTCTCGCTCATCGTGTATCTGTCCAGCGTCAAGCCTTGTGTGCGTTTGAACCATTTGACCCACGAGTGCTGCACCTGTCCTATGCCAATAGACTTTCCGCTATCGCCACGCTTCACAGTACCGTCGTCCTTCAGGTGCCTCAGGTTGCTCTCAACCATCAGCACAGCCGTGATATGCAGCCCGAACTCCTCCATCACCGCTTCCTCTTGTGGCTTCAGCCCGTGCTTCAGCAGCTTGCTTGGGGTCACGGGCATCCACAGCGATCCGTCAGCGTATGTGGCGTGTACGGCGCAGTTTATAGCCTTGATGACATCCACCTTATGTGGTATGCCTTGCGTCTCTATATGCTCTTGCCATGCTGACAGATTCACAATACACACATCTTCTTCATATAAATCAGGTGTGTATGTCGGCTGAACGAAGTAATGTTCCATCTCTGCTCCGATATGAATAGGCTGTGAGTCTTGCTGAAGGAAATGAAGGCAGATGCACATGCTGAGAAAGATTGGAGTGTAGAATACCTTACTCATTATGTGCACCTACCAAAGTGCGGCCACGACCGCACCGTAGAGGAGAGGTAAACAGAGGAAGGCTCGGCATTCGGGGCTGCCGTCAGGTAATATATGTTGTGTGTAATTTGCATTACGAGGAAGTGTACAGCATCCGAGAGCAAAAGTCAAGGGCATTTTGAAAATTCATGGTTGAATTTGATTATGATACATGGTATGATTACACATGAGACTTATTATATCAACGATGATCGTGATGCTGCTGGCTGGCTGCGCGCAGTCCGTGAACATGGATGAGATGCACACGGCAAGCGAGTGGAATAGGCTGTATTACCTGCCGCAAAGTACGTTTGAAGTGCGCAGCGAGGGGGTCGTCGCAGAAAAAGACGGCTCCAACAACTATGGCTGGCGCTTGGCCCCTGGCCCCGGCGAGACGCAGTTCATAATGGCGGCCTTCGGCGACCTGATGAACCATGATGGTTTGGATTATCAGTGGTGCGGTGTGAGTGACTGGGCCAGCGTAGAGGGTACTGTGTTTACTGGGGTGGCCGATTACAGTGCTGGCAGGTGGGTGTGGCAAGATATGTCGAAGCCGTCCGATGACCCCGACACCGCCAACAAGATTTGGTTTGACCTGTCCACCATAGTGGCACCGATTAGCGAAGATGGCACACTGTACTTCATTATTGTGGCACATGACGGAGGGACGGCACTGGTACAAGCAATGCCGCGCATGAAACTAGAGTTCGTCGGCACGTTCCTGACAGCACCTGAACTGTTGCTCGTCACCGCCCATAGCGGCACGGGTGTCACATATAACCCTGGGCCAGATGCACTACATCCAATGTGCGGTGGGCTTGAGGTGTGGAGTTGCGATGGTGATGTATGGGATGAGAACACCGCAGAAAACCTTTTTAGCATCAAGGACAGCGATGAACTCGATGAGGAGTGGGAGCAGTTTCACCACATCAACGAGGGATACAACCTATATGCACTTAGGCTGATCCCCGTTGGTGGTGGCCCGGCAAGCGTACCGGCAAGTGAGTGGAGTAACGTGATTAACCTGGATCAGTAGACTTCAACATCGCTTGTTCGATGGCGAGATACACAAGCAGGTCTCGCTTGCTGTCTAGCAGCGACTCGAAGTTGGCCTCATCGTCACCGAGGGCGATCAGGTTGCTAATGCGGTCGATCTTGCTTCCCTGGTGCATCCTGACAGCCTGTAGTGGTGTACAATCTGCCCACAGTGCAGCAGCCTTAAAGTTCCTAAACGGGTCGTTAGTGGACGCTGTGTAGTCCCTGGCCTTACGTGAGTGCATCATCATTGCCTCGACCATGACCTCGTAGAACTCTGTGCTGCCGTGAAGCTCCGCTGTGAGTTTGAGGATCGCGTTCTTGATTTGCAGTTCTGTCATAGCTTCACCTTAGAACGGGTTGCCGCCACGGGTCTTGTCATCACCAGGAATGTGGCTCTCTCGATAGTCGGTGCAGTGGAACCCCATGCACTTGTAGATCACGCTGCGTTCGCCACCCTCTTTCATGCGGCTCAACGTCTCGATGTTCCTGCCTGTGCACTGTTTGCACTCGGCCTGTTTGTCGTCAGACGGCCACACTCTGCCGCATCCATGACAATGGTATGTGTATTTAGCCACGAGGCACCCCTGGTTGTGTAGATGGAATGACCTCAAGGCCGTTAGTGTACTCAAGGTTCAGGTAGATGCACGCCGAACCTAGCGGAGACGGCTTCATGTGCTTCGACCGGCTGAAGTTTGTCAGACCGGCCACAAAGCCACGCTCGAACGTCCCGCAGATTTGAGATGCACGTGGAACAGCAAACGACTTACAGTTACCAAATGCACCCTTGTCACGCAAGGCAACATCGTTACCGCCTTCGTGCTGATGGTTGTGTCCACGCATCGTCCAGTCGCACTGCCAGCCTGCCAGCGTCCTGTTTAGGTCAACCACGCCCTTCGTCACAGGTGCATTTCCACCTGCACCATGATACACATGTCCTGCTGAAGTACGCACACAGCTTCCATGATCCACAAAGTACCTCACCCAGCAGTCGTCTGGGTAGAAGGCGGCACCTAGCTTGTCTGCGGTGCGCATGGCGATATTGGTGGTATGCCGACGTGCATATACTTCCTCGTGGTTGCCGCTGATATATGCGTCGATCTTGTCCTTGATCGGGTCTAGCAGCTCCACATTGTAGTCAACGAGTGCGTCGGCGAGGTAGATGGGCCTTTGCTCATCGTTGGCCTTCAGCAGTATCTTGAGCATGTCCTTCGACAGCACGTTCAGGTTGAAGCGGGGATCGCCAAACCCAAACATGAGGTCGTTGAAATCTCCACCGACGATCACCCTGGCCGTAGGATCATCTGCAATGGCCTTGATGGTGCGTTTGAGCAATGGCAGATGCACAGCAGCATTGTCCACGTGTGCATCATACAGCCCCCAAATAGTAATCAACTTGTCTTCGGGGGTAACGTAAATTCGACGGTCTACACCGTCTGGCCCTCGGGCAACTTCACCTATTCTCACGCTTCACCTCCGTTGCATGGTACTAAATCCCAAGATTCATCATCCTCGGCCCACAGGTATGCCTTCACGCCTAACTCCTGCGTAAAACCATACTCCTCTACAGACCCGTCAGAATCTTCCCACTTATACGGCCCTTCGTAGTTCACCTCCATATTTTCATCAAATGACAGCATCAGAATACTGGCCTCCAGCAAGCCCATTTCCTGCATCGTGTATAGCATCTTGATTTTGGTCAGGGCAGCCCTCATCCAGTCAGCTTTGGTGACCTTCAGTGGGTTGTGGTTTGCCCAACTGTGCACAGAGCTGTATGCGTTGATGACGGCAAACCCATCATCCACAAGTCGCCCCTCAATGCGAGAGACAGTATGTGCTGCGTGGATTGACCTAGCCCAGCCCAGCTTAGTAATTGGCCCCGCAATATAGATTGCCTGAGCACACATCCATGGGAACCCTTCTGCGAGGTCAACTTTCTCGACGCCAATAGTTTCGTCTATCATACCTGCTCCGGTTGCTGTACAAATGCCACTTTGTCTAGTGTGTATCTGCCGTGTTTCACCGCATCCCGCGATCCCCACACCCTGTATCGCGGCTCGTCTGTGTCGCCGCCACGCACATTACCCTCGATGACATAGGCGTAGTTGCCTGCAATCTTCTGTAGTAGTGCCGTGTGCCTCCATCCAGTCGGGCCGCCCTTGATGATCACAAAGTCGCCCGGTTGGGCCATGACGGACGACAGGGTGAACAGGTTTTTCTTCCCTGCGGCCCTGACGAGCCGTGACGAGCTTAGGCGTTCGTTCTCTTGTGTGTGTTTCAGGCTGTCACCACTGGCAACACACGCACACCAAGTCGCAAACGCAACACACCATGCGACACTCTGATAGCCAGTTGCCCTCAGATACTTCTCTACGAACTTGCCACGGTTGTTTCCGCCAATCTCACGTGCATGGGACAGAAACTCACGCCGCGCTACCGCCAGTGTTCGTTCACCAATGTCCAGCGTGTCCCAACAGCCGAGCCATGCCCACGTCTCTGGGCCGACCTCGCCATCGTAACCAAGTCCATTGGAAGCCTGGAAATCATACACAGCCTCTTGTGTGTCGTCATCAAAGCTATCCGGCACAGCGATCTCCGGATTCACATAGTCGATGTTATCGTAGCCGTGATAGGCCAGTAGGCGACGTAGTGAACGCACCCAGTAGCCGCGCGATCCAGTCTCGATATACGACGGTCGCTTGTTTTTGAGCAACAGGTCGATGTATTGTCCAACAGGGCTATAACTCATAACACCACCTCACATGCACGGTCACGGTCGATCACCTCGTGCCCCAGCACTTCTTGCGGGCTGTAGAGCCATGGTTTGATCGGTTCATCTCTAAACTCGCCATGCCACGTGCGGTGCTTAGGCGAGATAATACCCAAATCGGCCCAGAAACGCATAACGCCCTCTGAGCAAAATAGCTTGCCTGGTGTCTTACGTCCCGTGAGCGGCAGGTGATGCATCTCGGCGAATGGCAGACCCTTGTAGTTGTAGGTATCCTCCCTGTGCGCCTTGATCCACTCACCTACATACTCGGTGTTTAGCCGAGCCTGTGCAGTTCTCTGCAGGGGGAACCACGCCACCCGCCCGCCACGAGCCGTGTATGCCTTGATCCGGTCACTCAGCCTGAACGGGGTCAGCCCCTTCATGCCAGCCGTGTACTCAAGGCCCATCACTACGTCGTCAACGGGGTTACGCAATACGATGGCAACATGCACAAAGTTCTTAAAGCCACGGTTGTCGATGTCGCACGGGCGTTGCTTGAAGTAGATACCCCAATTGCTCATCCACCCGCCGAAATCGGCCAGCTTCTTGATGCCAGTAAACGGCATTTTCTCGAATGCAATCACACTACCAGTGCTAATCTTGCCACGGTTACGGATGTCCAAATAGGTTCGTTGGAAACACACTATGATACATCCTTCAGATAACCAGACCAACTACCATACAGCAGTACGTTGTCGGTATCGGTCGTGGCGAGCAGCTTCACAACAGTACCCGCTACAAACTTCTGTGGGATGCTGAACGTGTGATCCGCACTGACAGGTGCGCTCACACTGAGTCCAAGTCGATGCTTCAACAGATATGCACCTCCGGTCGGCTTGGCCATCAGGTCGCAAGCAAGGTCTGCATTGGCAGGGATAGGCGAACCGAACGCGAAGCTCACGTTGTCGATGTACAGTTCGTAGCTCGTCGGCACCTTATACACAGCCATGTGTGTCTGTGCGTTCGTAGCGATGATCTGTGCATAATACTCAGTCAACGGGTTGTCGGTCACGCTGATTGCGCCAGCGTTTGTGCCGCCGGTGCCAGCGGTCGTAACTTCGGCCTTGTAGATAAACGAATATGTCCCAACGCTATCAGCCAAAGTAATACCGGTCACGGTGATCGTCTCTGATTGCAAATCACCCGAAGCATCCAGCCCGTAGATCGTCACCGTCTGCGCGCCAGTACCCTCTACTGCAACAATGGAACTCCACGTACCGTCAGCGCCCATGCCGTCAGTCGTGGCAATTGCACTCTCGGCATACAGAGTCATGGTATCCAATGCACCCGCAACCGCACTCGTCGGCGCGGTGTTGGCCGTCATGCTGGTGGCGTAGAGCGAACCAGCACCGGCGGTGGTCAGGTTGATGGCGGCAATCAGATTGTCGAGACACGCCTCTGCGTCTGCACCGATAAACACGTTGCCGTCAACGTCCGTCAGGATGGCCTGGAACGTATACACCTTAGAGCCGATGGTGATGATCTCGGTATCTGTCGGTGCAGCACCGAACGTCAGGGTGCAAGCAAATAGCATGTCCAGCGGGTCGCTACTGGATATACTCACCTTGGCAGGCGTAGTGCCAATCGTCTCAACTAGCGTACCGCCGTAGTCAATCAGGTCTTCCGTGCCCGTGTCCAGATCGACGTTGCCGCCAAAGATGCTTCCGTCCGAGCGTAGTGCATCTAGCCCTTCGGCAAGTGCCGACACCTGTGTGGTCGGCAGCGGGTTGCCCGTAGCGATAGGGCCGTTGTCGGTGCCAATCGCACCCAGCGCGATCTTCACCGTGGGTATTTCGTATGTGCTATATTCGTCTGTCTGCACAAGTTCGCCGCCACCATCTCCCATCGGCATAACAGCCTCCTTATTTTACAGTGTATATGCACACCTGTGCAATGGTAATTATCACGAGCCACTGGCACACGCCGCCAACGGCAGGTCATCAAACTCACCACTTGGAATCGGCGCAGCCATAGTCGTCCTCCGTGCATTTCGTGCGGCGGCAAGTTCTTCCGCCAGCCAAATTATTCCAATATCTTCTTCTTCGGGTGTGAATCTGGCATTCGGCAGCGCAATAATCAGCTTATTCAGCAAGGCTACCGTGCTCATTTCCTCACCCTGCCCATAACTGCTACCGTAGCCGTCGGTGAGTCCAACGACGCCTTCTGCAAACGTAATATCCCCGCGTTGATATAAATAATAGGCAACCCGCAACAGGTATCCCTGCTCGATTCCTGAATCATCAACACGATAGAGTGCTGCGGTAATGATCGGCGATACCCTGTCCGCCCCAGTCCAGATGTCCTTCCAGTCTCCGGCGTCCAGGCTCATCGCCAGTTCCGTCAGCCCCCTGCGAATCAGCACGTCCTTCACGGCGTCGTTTGGGTCGGCTTCCATCGAAGCATCGCGTAGCTCAGTGAGCAACGCCCCCGCTTCGGCGGCAATCATCGGCAGTGCGTCTGGCAGTTCCACGCCCATCGCACCAAGTACACCGGCGGCAATGGGCAGGTAGTCGTGAATGTACACAGCAATCTCGTCATACATGCACCACGTGTCACCGTCGTCGGCAGCATAAGCAGGCGCACACATCAATGTGCACATCAACAGGCAAATAATAAAACGTCTCAAATCGGCCTCCTTGCGCCGTGGCGCGTTATTTATATTATCCTGCCAATGTTCCGGCAGCGCAACCTATCCGCTGGCGACCGCTAGGCCAAAGGCCGTACCGATTCCACTCAGCACAATGGCCACCAGGATGCCGACAAGCACTTTGATCAGGTTTGCCAGACCGCCCTTTACCCACACCATCCCCGTCGGGATCGGAATTACCAAGCACAATAGTTCCATATTTGATAGTTGTTGGGTGCAAGTGTCACCTGCCCACCTAGTGCGTTTGAAATACTCAATAGTGCGCCTGTTGTGCTGGTGGACGACGTTACGCTTTTGCTATCACGACGCACGAGCGACACCGACGTTACGCCGGTAAGGTTATACACTGTCGAACCATCGTATAGTGTAAATACCCACTTATCAACACTGCCAGCACGTACACGATGTGCCATTTTATCCTCCTTGCGCAACGCCCCAGAACGCCTGCGCTATCTTGAACCCTACTGCTACTCCGCCTCCGATGATCGCTATGACCAGCGCACCGAGAATTGCACGCTGGAACCACACGAGTTGACCTGTGCGTGCATCTTGATTCTCCTGCACTGCAGACTTGATATTCACCATTTCGGTTTGCATACTACCGCAATGCACACTGAGTCCTCCGACAACTTCAAGCACCTTGTCAAGTTTGTCATTCAGCGGTTCGATATAGCTGCGTACAACCTTATGGGCAACATGCTCCATTTTCAATTCCTGCCGTTCACCGTTTTGTACGTCCATCGTCCTGCTCCTACCTTAGCGTTGCCCTCACCATACACTGCTTAGTTCCCGTACATGTACACCTTGATCCAGTCCAAGTAGAAATAAACCTTCGTCCCTTCAGTCTCAGCTTCGTACAGCTTGCCCTGTGCCAGTACACCAGCACGCATCGTTGGATTCCATCCACCCACGTCAGTACCAGCAACAGCTAGGGTTGCAATGTACCAGGTGTCGTCTGCCATGTTGGTGAGCTGATCTGCTGACAGCGCATTGGAGGCAAACGCATTAGCGGTGGTCACGTCATTGAGCACCAAGTAGACATTTTCAAAGTCCGCGACGGCACTGACCTTTATTCTGGCCTGCACATACACACGGCAATTGTCGTTATTGTCACCCTGACGGCCATACGGCGTCCACACTGCCGCCTGTGACTGCTCGTAGATAAATACTTGATCCGGCGGCTCGCCTATGGCGAAGACACTAGCTGTCCATTCCCACACACCGTGAGCATCCAGCGCTCCTTGGTTTGTGAAGTCAAAGCCAGCTATGGGTGCAGCGACTACTGTGGCCTCGATGCCGAGCCCGGAGTTATAGGCATCGCTGTCCCATGTCTTATCCTTGGCGGCATTTTGGGCGGCTGTCCAGCCAGCGAAGTAATGCGGGGTGCGCTGCGTCAGGTCGTGGCGATTGGCGTCTGAGTCGATAGCGTATAGCCTGCCATCGTCACCGGCGATAGCGCGGACAATACCGGCAGGCGGTGACGCGGCAAGGGGAGAGTTAGATGAATCAAGGTAGTCAGAATATGCGCCGAGGAGTGTTTGGTCGAATTTACCGCCATATGCCGCGTTATCACTAGATGATACAGCACCGACGACGCCGTGATTGACACCGGACGCCTTTGTTGATAGTCCCTGGACTGCGCCAAAACTATCATTGAGTCCGGTTGCGAGTATGGAAACGGCGGGGCTAGTGCCGTGGTGAGTCACCCTTAACGCAATCTGGTCATCGTCTACATGATCCTGCACGATCTCAACTACCGGCTTATCAGTATCCGCCGCTGCCAAGTCACGCTCGATACGCAACGTGTAGCCTTTTTCTGTGGCGGTATCATTGCCGTTAATGTCCAGTACAGCGGCAGGGGTAGACGTGCATATACCGATACGATCCGTTGACGCATCAGTGTAGATTAGATCACTGACATTCTCACCCTCAACGCGGAAGTCAATGTCAACACCGTCTTCGTTGATAACTGCACGATCAGGCCACAGGTCTAAGACACTTTTGAATGTGCTATCAACCTGCATTTCGATACCAAGTCCGCCGTCTTCCGAACCTGCTAGCACGTTCTCAGAATACGCACGCAAACGCACGTAATCTGTCATGGCGGGCGTGCTGTTATTGCCGCTGAATAGCAGTTCGCCTAGTATGTCATTGTTCGCCTGTGTTGCTGAGTCATGCTCAAAGGTGAGCGTCGGCCCCTCTACACCATTACCGGTGTACAGCAGCTTGAGCATGTCTTCGTCGGTCGCGTTAGGTATCTCCACCGTATCGTCAGCGGTAGTTGGAGAAAGCACAGTGCCGTTACGTTGCCAGTAGTTCACCA
>Ga0307928_10001143_pt1 | contig 20074 bp, 31 predicted proteins | sample AceLakmetagen232_FD_201815 | JGI IMG/M metagenome (GOLD analysis project Ga0307928, IMG submission 201815) | Saline water microbial communities from Ace Lake, Antarctica - #232 | ecosystem: Environmental > Aquatic > Non-marine Saline and Alkaline > Saline | place: Antarctica: Ace Lake... | reverse complement strand
CGACAGTATCAGCCATGCCGGATGGCGTGCCGCTGATCTGCCAGATCTGGCTTTTCAGCCGTTCATCGATCTGGCCGTGCATCGATGTTTTGATCGGCGTTGTCTCGCGGACAAGCCGCACCGTGAGATCACCGTCAAAATAATATGAGTAATCGGCCATCTTAACTATTGCCGGGCCTTGTACAACGCTTGCTCTCGGATTTGTCATTTTTCGTTTCTCCTCGTTTTTTTGTTTTTCCGGCGGGGACCGCCGGCTCCATAAGTTTTTATTCTGCTGCCGCTGCCGATCCGCTTGTGCGGAACGCTGCCTGCCAGCTCACCATGCCGTCCTCGGGCGGTTCGGTCATTCTGATCGTCGGCATATCAGCGTAGATCAGCCTGCCGCCTGTCGGCGTGTGATGATGCAATGTCCTTGCAACCTGCTCTGCAATCGCGCTGGCGCGTTTGTTTGTGCCGTCATCACTGCGATTGATTAGCGGCGTTTCGATTATATTCACAAAAATTTTAATGTTTTCAAAATCCGGGCCGGGCAGGTTCGGCTTAGCGACATCTCCGGATGCTGTCATGACAACAGCAACAACTCCGGACTTGCCGGTATCGCCCTCTGTCAACGGCCCCAGCGCACGCGCTATCTCGTTTTCGATATCCGCTGTGTCTTCGACTAGCACGGGGATATCAGCAAAATAATCATCCGCCTGAAGCGCCGCCTGCACCGCTGTTTGAATTTCCGTCATCAATCCCATGATTAGATCCCGTCCTGGTTAACACGCGACCACGGCCGCGTTGGTTTGGCTATCGACGGCGTACCGGACGCCGACACATCGAGAATGCTTATCCGGCACGCAGCCACCTGTTCCAGTATTTTAAATGCCTGCGTTGCCGCGTCCTTGCGAACCTGCTTTGGATCCTTGCCGACGCGCTGCGGGATCCGGACAGCGATAATATCCAGCGCCATCGCCTTGAGTTTGTCCGGCACAACATCGCCGTCGGTAAGCTCATTGTTGGCGCACCCGGCAACATACCCGCGCACCAGGTCAGTAACCTGCGTAATAACCGGCGCGACAGGATCAGCCTGGCCGGATGCAAGCGCGGCCGTCCGATAAGCCGAGAGTTCCTTCCCGGCCAGAACCGTCAACACATCCGCCTCAGTTATTGCTGACCAGCTCATTCATCCCCCTGTTTCTCATCCGCCGCTTTTTTCGATCCCACTGTTTTCGATTCCACTGTTTTCGATTCCACTGGAGGGCGAGCGTCCCCGCGAGCCGTATCAGCTCCCCCTGCCAACACCACATTCACCCCAACGCCCGCGCCCTGGACGATCTGATAATCGCCGTCCGGATCCAGAACCGCCTTGCCGCCGCGCACACTTGCACGCATGCCCTGCAACCCGATCATCGATTCGCCCGCTGGTATTGTAATTGTTTTTTTCATTTTGTTTCGCTCCCGGAAGCGGGCGGGCCAACCGGCCCGCCCGCCGCCATGTTGTCGTTAATCCCCGGCCCAGAGACTGGCCGCTATTGCAAGGATCGATATCCTGCCGTAGCGCGGGCTCACAGTAACCGCGTCAGAGGCAAACGTACCGCTCTGCGCAACGCTAAACGAATACTGTGTTGATATGTTGACCAGATCAGCGCGCATACCAATCGCCGTGCTGGCGGTCAGCGTGTTAGTGCTGTCCTCGGTCGGGTTAATCAGCATGATCGGATCGGTCACAACGATAGCCTGGCCGTTGGTCACGTTGACTACAGCCGATAACGTTACCGCGCCAACCCGCCACTTCTCCCGCGAGACAGTGTCCGGATCAGCCGCCAGCAATCGCGATACGCCCAGGGCTAACATCGCTACAAGCAACAAAAACGTTGCTGTTTTCAAAACGAATTTTCTCATTATTTTCTCCTCGTTATCATCATTTTTATTTTGGAGACAAAGGCCTGACGGCCTATGGCCGTTCCTCCGTCGTTTGCCCGATTCATTTTTTGGAGACGGCGGTCCGCCGCCGTTTTCCCGCCATTGCCCTTGCAGGCCCATTCCGCAGTTTTGATCCCGGCAAAAATAATCACCGCTATCAGCGCTATCACCAACAGGCCCGCAAGTTTAATGACATTCATTTTCGTTTTCCTTACGCCGCTGCGACGTTCAATCGGATCGCCGCCGATGCGTTGCTCACCTGGACATCCTCGGACCAGTCCAGCTTCGCAACTTCGCCACGGCCGTCTTCCGTCTCATACGTTCCGGGAACCATCCACTGGCCGTTCAACCGGAACGTTTTCATAAAGGAAGGATCGCGCCTGCTAGGGTTGGCTTTGCGCGCGAAAATGAGCAGCTCGTCATCGAGCAGGAATTCGATATCCTCAGTCTTGCCCTCGGGCGCATCGTCGTAAACCATCATGCTCAGTTTCGATTCCGGCTTACCCATAAACAACGTGGAAATATCGTCGATGGAAATAGCCTGCGTATTCGACCGTTTTGAATTCCCTACGATAAACCTACCGCGAACCTTGCTATGGTTTTTGAAAATCCGGAACGCGGACGGCCCGAACAACATCCCGACGCCCATCAGCGAGCCGTATTTGGCCGCCTTGATGACGTTGAGTATATGGCCGTCGATAATGTCTATCGGGTCGGCAGCATCATTCCATGTCGTATCCGTGCCGGCGCCCAGCGCTGTAAGCGCGGCGTTGATCACGCGCTGCTCGTGGCTCAGCCCGGCAACCTCGGCGACCATGTCGGCGGATTCTTTCATAATGTTTTCGATATCCGCCGTTTCGAGTTTCTCCAGATTGTCGAGCGCGGCGTCGAGCGCGTGTGGCTCGCAGTTGTATGTTGCATCGCCTGCGCCGAATCCGATCCGCGTGGCCTTGCCGCCAAGCGCGCGGAGTGTGTCCGGAACGCGGAAGCGGTTCTTTTCCGTGTAGACCTTAAACCTGCCGACGCTTGTGCCGACGTTAACCGCCGGCGCCAGGAAATCGGCAACGGGTTGAGTTGCGCTCTGCGCCGCGCCCTGCGCGTATTCGCGCAGTATCGGGCTGGCCGAAATATCAGATAATCTTGACATGATTTTTTCTCCTCAGTTTGTTTCTGTTTGTTTCTGTTTGTCCGGCGGAGACCGCCGGGTCCATTGTTTTTACCTGGAGACGGCGGTCCTCCGCCGTTACTCACAGGCCCATTGTTTTATTCGCTTACTGTTATGTTCCCGATGTTCGCCGGGCGGCATTTAACAAGCTGCTCGTCCACAAACGATTCCTCCGCGATCGCCAGGCCACGGTATGTTCCGGCGGTCGATGGCAGTGCGCGCACTTTGCCCTTGTCTGCGCTGACGGCTGTGTCGGCGAGGACAAGTACGTCACCGGGATTGCCGGTGCCTTTGGCTTTGATGCGGGTCTGGCGGCCGCCCTCCAGGGGGCGCACCGATGTGTTTTTCTCATCCTCACCGCCGTCGAGAATCAGGTAATAGGCGTGGTCGGAATTATCGTCGGGGAGCTTAAGCTCGGCCTCGCCGCTGTCGTGTGTGATTTTCGCGAGATAGCCGTTCGATTCGCTCAGATCCTCGCCGGACGGCAGGACGATATCGCCCTGCTGTGTGTTGCTTTGTTCGTATGCTGACATTTTATTTTCTCCTCAGTTTCTTGTTTTTCCGGCCGGGGACGGCCGGCTCCATTTTTCTTTTCCCGGCGGGGACCGCCGGGTCCATTTGTTTTGCCTGGAGACGGCGGTCCTCCGCCGTTACTCAGCAGGCCCGATGTTTATCCCTTCAACGCGAATTCGCTTGCCGCCTGGTTGAATGCCTGCGGCCATTGCAGCGCGGGGGTATCGCACTGGATCTGCTTAGCGCGGTTCGAGATCGCACGGGCGGTGTTCACTTCTTTTTCGTTCACGCCCGAAACAGGATCCGGATTCCCAGCAGCAGCGCGGTTGTGCAGAGGTGTCTGCGCTTCCGGTTTCTTCACGCTTTTCAACAATGTCTCAAGCGTTTTGATGTGCTCAGCGCGGTTCGCCATCAGCAGCGTTTTCATGCCTTCGCGGTTGGTGATTACGTGCGCGAATTCGTTTAAGTCTTTCTCGACCTGGTCGGCGAGAAACGCTTTGTTTTCGGTCTCGAGCGTTTTGTTGCGGTTAGTGAGTGTTTCGTTCTCGGTCGCCGTTGTTTCTGCGGCCTCGATTTTCGGCGCGAGCTTGGTGAGCGCCGCGCTGATCTGCTCGTCAGTGGCATCCGCTGCCAGGGCAAGTATTTTGATTAATTCAGTTTTGTAATCCATTGCATTTTCTCCTTGTGCTGTATTGGTTTGTTCACGGTTCGAGAGTGGGCGCATGCCCTTGAGATTCGGGTCGTTTGTTAGTCCGGCGTTTTTAAGTTTCAGCGGGCGGACCGCGCCGCCTGGCAGTGTCTCGCAATCCGCCGGCATCCACGCCGGGCTGATGTAGCGATAGCGTTTGTTGGTGACAGCGGCTGCGCCGTTGTCGGTCCACTCAATCCGCGCCCATAGCGAGCCGTCACGGTTGGCGAGCTCCTTGATCCAGCCGGCGGCCTCGCTCGGGTGATTAACGTCCATCGAGAAATGATCGTAATCAACAAGCAGATCGCCGGTAAAACTGTTGGCCATCGCCTGGCTTGCGGCGGCGTCGATCACCTGCATGAGCGTGGTAGGTTTGGCGTTTGCGAGAATGGTTATCGGGTGTTTCCCGGCTGGCGCGATCTCGTACCAATTATCAGCCGGCAGTTGCGATTCTCTGTTGAGTAATGGTTTCATATTCATGTTTTTTGTCCTCGTTTTTCTGTTTCGATTTTTTGGAAATAACCGTTCAGCAGCCCGGCGCTCATTGCGTTTTCAAGCTGTTTCGCAAACGCCGGATCAGCGTTGAGTTCGGAGAGATAGCGCGGCAGTTCCGTGCGGAAATTCCGGAGAGCGCCGGGGATGGCTTCCTCGGACAAACCCATGATATATTCCAGCCGTTCGCGGATCGGCTGCATGTCGTTTGCAAGCGCGATTCCAGCCGCTTTCCGGGCAGATGCAATCAGCGGATCAACATCGTTTTTCGCGGCAGTACCGGACGCTCCTGAGCCGCTTGCGCGGTTGCCGAACGGCTTCGGCTGAAACACCGGCGTTGCAGTGCGGGTGAGCTTGTAGCCGGTGCGTTCGGCGAGATCGTCGGCATCCATCTCCAGCCCGGCGGATGAGAGTTTTACAGCGTTATCGATTAGCGTGATTGTGTCCTCGGTATCGTCGGCGGCGAGCTGGAAATATGCCAGTACCGGTTCGCCCTGGTGATGTTTTTCGAGCACGGCGGCGTCAAATTGTTTCTGCAAAATTTCGGAGATCTCCATTGCCTCGGCGCGGGCGATTGCATCGAACGTGTCCTGATGCGCATCGCTCTGTCCGGAGCCGAGCCCGGTAGGGTCGTTGAGCATCGTTAATTTGCCGCCGGTGCCGGCGAGAACAAGCTGAGAATCCTGGTAGTCGATATGTTCCCGGAACGGCGCTGTGCCGCGTATGTCGCCGCCCGCTGTTTCAACTGTCGCGCCGTTCGGGAGATACCCACGCATGTCAGCGAGAATCTCTTCTGCAATTTCCTGATATTCCGTTTCTTTTTCCGCGCTGACGCCCGGTGGGCCCACCAGGAACAACGCGGGGATCCCGAAGACCTCAATGAAGCCATCCCAGTCTTTCTGCGAGAGATTTTTCCGCATGAAACTCACTGCGCCGATCTCATCGATGGGATCCTCAACTTCGCGGATAACAAAATTTTCCAGCGTAATTTCCTTGGCGTTGTTGAGCGAGCTGTTAGCTTTGGCATCGTATTTCCACGGGCCGAACGGACGCTTGCGCACCCAGTACCACTGCTCCACCGGCTCCATGTGGATCACGTCGCCGGCGGCGTCAAAATGTTTCTCCAAATGCGAGAATCCCCGGAACTCTGCCACCGCCAAAAACTTGATCGCTGCATTGAGATTATCAACGCGATCGTATGCGGTACGGAGCGTCACTGCCTGGCGTTCGGCCATGTCCTTCGTTGCGTTTTTCGGCAGCTCGTTTTCGGGTGTTGTCTTGATGTTCCAGTCCAGTTCCGCCAGCGCGGAAATGCGGCGGCGTTTGAGGGCGCGCAACGTTGCATCGCGTTTCTCGATGAACCGGAAAAACCATGTAAGATTAGCGTATTCGCCGCGCTCGCCAGCTTCTAAAAGCTGCACCACGCGGGCGATTGTGAGCCGGCGCAATGGGTTGTATCCTGCGCGCCAGATTTCCATTATTTTTTGATGTACCAGATGTAAATTTTTCATGCGGCGCATGCCCTCCTCCGCCGTGAGCGGACAGCGCGTCCGACGCGCGTTGATTTTACTCTGCGGAAACTCCCGACCGCCGCTTGATTGCTACCGGCATGCAGCGCCAGCGCAAGCGCCCAGAACCTGTCAGAATGCCCGTTTTTGCTGCGATCGGCAGTGAACCGTATGTTGCCCGCAGCAGTGGTTTCTTTTTTGATTGCGCGTAAATCTGAGCGTATTTTGTCATCGTTAGGGATCCGGATTGACTTGTCCTCGAACGCTGCGCGGAGCGGATACGCTAGTGCCTCCTTGACCGGGCCGGTGAACGTTACAGCCTCAACGCGATATTCGCCAAAAAGTTTTTGTGCGCGCTCGGTGAACTGCAAGCCAATGCCTGTGTTGTCAATGCAGCAGCGCCGGATTGCGGGGTTCTCCAAAAGCGTGTAAAGTTCTGTTTCCTGAGCGGCGAACGGAGTATTGAACAGCGAGATTAACCGCCGGGTGTGATATACGCCGCCGAGCTTTTCAACTAGCCAGAGCACTGTCAGATCGTGAGAGCGGCCAACGTCAACACCAAGATAATATTCGCCGGCAGGATTGATCGGCTGCTCCCATATATCGCCGTGCTTATACTCGCAGGATGAGATGAGGTCGTAGGACAAAAACGCGCCATTATCGTCCGACGGGTTGCACATATATTCCTGCTGGAACGTTTCGTCGTCCGGACATCCGGCGCGGATGAAATCAAAATACTCGGCCACGTCCATCGCCTGGCGTTCGTCGTCCTGCGGGAGTTTGGCTTTGAGCTTGTCAAGAAAACCCTGGTCGAGAGCGTCTTGCAGGGTCACTGTGTGGAGCGAAAAACCCTTTGGATTGCCTTTGTGTTTGATCTCGTTGACAAGTTCGTTGAAGAGGGAATTACTGCCGCGATGCGTTGAGACAATCTCTAATTGGCCGCCCCAGGTGATGCCGGGATATGCGATGGCGTAGAGCTTGCGGGAGTCGGGGTTGAGGGCGAATTCATCGAGCACGCGGTCGCCGCGTTTTCCTGCCTGCGCATCCGGATTGGAGCTCATCGAATGTATCCGCAACCCGTTCGCGAAGCTCATCACATACGCACTGATTTTTTTCTCCGGGTCCATAACGACTTCGCCGAGATCCTGCGCGCCGGCATGCATGATCCCGGCAAAGCTTTTGCAATCCTCCAAAAACAGTCTTGCCTGGATATCGTCGCGACTCGAAACCCACGCATCGAGCGCGGCATCGACCTGCGCTTTGCGCCGGACAATGGAGTAAGCTGTGGCCCATGAAAGGCCGATCTGACGGCTTTTTTCCATCAGTTTCAGCCGCGCAGTATCGGTGATCCAGCGTGCCTGATACGGCAGGAAACGGGTCTCTTTTTTTGAGGTTTCGCTCATAGTAAATTCATTGCCCTTTCGATTTCTCCGAGGGTCTTTTTCGTGATGCCGCCCTTAGCGACTGCGCGGGTCATGGCGTCGCGGGTAGCGGTTATTTTCTGTTCGTACTCGCGGATTTTCTGTTCGAGCTGGCGCTCGGCGAGGTCTTGGTCGCGCGCCTTCAGGACAAGCGAAAAAATCTGCTTAACATCACGCGGCTCCACGCCGGGCGAAATGCTCATTTCGAGTGCGCGCTGTTTTAGTGCGTCGATCGTGGCGGCGTCAAATTTGCCAGGCGTTTGGCTCGCCTCCCGTGCTATCTGATCGGCCGTAGTAACGGCGCGCTGACGCCTGGCTATCAGCGCGGGAGTAACGATTTTTTCGTAGAAATTCGATAGCGCACCGAATGATGTTGATATCGTGAACTGATCCTTGAGCATGGTTTTGATTTTGTGATATGGCAGGCCGGAGAGCATCCAGTTGATGAGCTGTTCTCTCTGGTCGTCGTCAATGTTCATAAGTTTGCTGTCTGACCGTGGTTTTTTCATAATCACTTTTGGTTTGCGAGTTCCGCGAGGCCGTTGTCTGTGATCCGCCATTTAGCATTCCCGCCGAGCGCGGGGCGGACGCCTGTAACCATTTTGGAGAAGTCGAGGAACGCGAGTGCTTCGGAAAACTCGCTCTGCAGTGGTGCGGGTTGCAGCGACAGTTGTGTTTGCGTGAGAAGCGTACCTTCTGGCAGAAGATGTCCGCCGCAATCATTGAGCACTGAAAGAATTTGTATCCGGACGATGAATTGTCTATCAAGATTGTTCACATTTGCCCCCTTTCAGGCATGGCAGGTTTCGAATTGTTCCGTTGAGATCGCTTACCGCGCCAAGGATCAGGTCGACGCGGTTATGGATTTTTCCGGCGCGGCTTTCTTCGGCGCGTGCGTTGTAATTTGCGGAGCGGGTGAATTCCTGCTGCATATTTTCGAGGCGCTTGTCGAGATTCGAGAAGCGTGTGTCGAGCGAGGAGCGGACTGCGTCCAGCTCGGCCTTAGTTGCAAATTCGGACTCTATCGGGGGGGTGCGCCGGAAAATCAGGACCAGAGCAGCGGCTGCGGTGATGATGATTCCGGCGGCAAGAATCCAGCTTCCCAGCGCGGAGGGATCGGGCAGCATCTGCGCCGCAACTATTCCATCCGCAAAAAACATTTCTGGAGGGCGAGCGTCCCCGCGAGCCGCAAGCAAAAAAAGAACGGCGGCAGTGGCGGAAGGAAATAGCCATCTGCCGCCGCCGGGTCCGCGACGCATTGGATCTGCGTATGGGTTCAGGTGAAAAAAGATGGCGGCAGCGGCGGACAGGAAACGCGCACTGCCGCCGGGAGTGGCGGCGCAGGCGGAAAGGAATCGCCTGGCACCGCCGGAGCGCAGGAGTTCAGAAACTGCGCTCTGTGGCGTGTGGGGAGTATTGTGATTGTTACATGACACACCTCCGTTGATTTCAGAAATTAGTTTTTCATTTTTCACGCTTCTATTCTTGCATGAATCGGGAAAAGCCGATGTCCGCTTTGTCCGCTTTGTCCAGTTAAATTCAGGGCTGTTTTTTCGGGGTAAAACGCGGAAAGACCCAATAAAATCAGGCTTTTTTGAAATATCAGCGCGGAGTGGCGAAAAAGACCAAAAAAATAATTTCAGGTATTATTAAATATTACATTGTGTTATTCCAGGAATCTGCTTCTATTGAAGCGTTGTATAGACAATGTGTTTTACGTTGTTCATACATTCGGGGCAGGGAAAGGAAAGGAAAAACGGAGGGTTAATCATGTTACCATCAGCGGTGTACAATTTGTTTGAAAGTCAATATGGAATTTCTGTTTCCAAGCTTAACGAGAATATAGAAGCAATACCGCAAATTAGCGAAAAAAAACACGAGATAAATCCACCTTCGAATGAAATAGTCGGCAGAGGATATGTTTCTTTTGGGCGTGGCACAAACGCAAAGAAAGCAGATAAGCGTAATCAAACCATTTTAAAATCCTGGTAATTTTTTACCATTAAAAAGGAGGGAAAGGAATCATGACCCAAACCGTGGCAGTGCCGGAAAAAAACCTGCTTCGCGTAGATGAGGTTGCGAAGCTGCTGGATACATCGGAGCGTTCTATCCGGCGGCAAATCGAAAGCGGAGAACTCCGCGCAGTAAACACAAGCGCGGCTGATCAGCCGCGCTGGAGGATATACAGAGAGTCGTTAATGGCGTTCTTCGAGGAGCGGGATTCATTCAACCAGGTAGAAAGGAAATTCAGATGAGGGAGGTTAATTCATTCGATGCTGGCACAGAAATGCGTCGGCACATGGAAAGGACTCAGGAGATTTCAGAGCAACTGCTTGCTCCGATTGCAAAAAGGGCTCGAGAGATACGCCGGGCCATGTACGAACGAGAAGCCAGTCAAGTATATCAGGCTTGGCTGCGAAGAAAGGGAAATGCTCATCCGTGCGTTTATGTTGATACCGGAGAGGAATTGTCAGCGGCATACATATTTTGTGACCATAACAAATCCGCATTGAAAAATAGTATCTTTCTGCCGGAACATCAAGTTTCGGCATTCCGAATCGAGCGAAGGCTATGCATAGGGAATCAACAGATTCCCGATATTTCAATTCGTCCGAGCGGAGTTCATCAATCAGTTTTTCGTCGAACGAAAAATATGGCGGCGAATATTCTGTCTTCGGGACTACGCTTAATGCGTCAAATAATTCGTCCATTAAATCAGACCAGGAAGATTTCATCCGGACAGAGTAAAAAATCAAACGGGAAAAAGCAAGAAAAACGAAAGGAGTCATTATGAGCGTCAGGAATGTTGTTCACGAAAAAGACGGCGGGCGGTGTTGTGGAGCCAATAACCGCGCCACTCGCGCCACACGTCAATCAGAAGCCAGTGATAAATCAGGCGGTCATTATCGGAGGAAAGCGAGAGTGGAAAATCTTGCTCAGATTGGGATGATGCTAAGCGCGCCAAAAAATCAGCGGCGCATTCCCAGCGCTGGGAAAGGAACCAGCTCTCGGCGCGTGTCAGAGCGTGATGAGTTTTTTCGCCGGAACAAGATGCCGCGAGCAGAGTGTCGAGCGTGCCTTGAGTCGCAACTTCCGTTTCCAGAAGAAGCGCTTCAATGTCGATTAGCTCTAAGCGGGAAATGTCCATTTCATTGTAAGGCTCACCCGGATTTGTCCGGCGCGAAATCTCGTTTGCCAGGTCGGAAATTTTCATCCGGGCAGAGTAAAAAATCAAACGCGAAAAAGCAAGAAAAAAGGAAGGAGTCATTATGAGCGCATGTGTGATTGATAACAGGATCAGGACAGCGGGGGCGCAGCTCGTGGCGGCGGCGCGGATGATCCGCGAGGCGGGGAAACTCATAGACGAGGCGGCGCGAACAATCAGAGAGGAATCTACCTGGCGGAACTCAATGCATGCGCGCGACGCGGCGCGGTTGGAGAAAATACGCGGAGAGGTTATGGAGTTCCAGGCCGCCGCCGTGGCGGCGACGATCAGCGTCCCGAACCTGCCGGACGTGATCGGCTGGCAGAGGTCGGTACCGGAAGACTGCGAACTCAAAGAAAAAATGTCGGCGTAAGAAAGGACTCTTCAATGAGTAAATGGGAAACAACCAAACTGGCCGCTAATTCCCTGACCGACGCCGCCGCTTTTTTGGCGCGCGCGGAGCTGATGGATGCGCTGGCGGATGATGCGGCGGCGATGGTGAGTGTGAGCCGGATGGTTCGAGGTCTGCTTGCCGAGGCTGAGCGCGTATTAGCAGATGGAGTATCTCAGCAGTAAAACAGCAGCGTAAACAAGGAAAAAAACATGTCAAAATCAATTAAAAAAATCGAGACTTTAACGCCGGAAGTTATGCCTGAAAAAGAGGCAAATGTTCACCGCAGTGAACATTTATTATTTATTGCACAGCAAATAGATGAAGATTTTCAGGAGTTTGGAAAACTCGAAAATCAAGCCGCGTTCCGGGCGCTTAGAATCGGAACAAATCTGATCCGGATAAAAGAGATGTTACCGCATGGCGAGTTTGATAAATGGGTAGCGGAAAACATTAAAGATATCAGACGCACTCAGGCGTACAATTTCCGGCAACTCGCGGAAGCCTTTATAAGGAGAAAAAAATTAAAGGGCGGCGCGGCGTTCCTTCTCTGTGCGCCGGAGAAAGACGAAGATCCAAAGGCAAAAAAAATAACACAGCTTGCGTTCGATTTTCTTGGGGAGGGATCTCTGAACGATGTTTTTCGGCGTTACGGGATCCGGCAGGGGTTGCCGTTGGGCGGGCATCATCCCGCAAAGAACGGGAAGACAGAAACGACAGAGGAATTGAAACGCATCAACGCAGAGGCTGAGTGGCGCGTGCTGATGGAGAATATGCATAAGGCCGGACTTGAGAAAAAGACCTGGGCGTATCTTCCTAAAGTCCAGATTCAGCTGATCGACGGTTTACTCACGGATCTAAAACGGGAGATAAGAAAGGCGCTGGCGTAATGACAGAATTAACAATCCCCCAAAACGATATGATCAGTTATGCCGCCCTTCCCGATGCGGTTAAGAGCGATGTTGCGGTGTGGATTGATGTGTTGCGCGTGGTCAACGCGTCGGTCGCGGAGGGATGTGCTCTCACGGAGGTGATTGCGCAGCAGGCGCAGCGCATGGTGCATCGGCGAGGGTTCTCGGCGGTTAATATCGCGCGCAAATGGCGCGCGGTGCGGCGGGGCGGTTGGCGTGGACTGGTGAATGGAGCAAAGCTTTCCGGCTCGGCGAAGGGCCTGCCGGATGAGTTCATCGAGCACTGGCGCGGACTGTGCGAGCGGAATCAACGCAAATGTAAACCGGCACATCGGCGGTTAATTGCTGACTGGCGGGCGGGGTTGCCAATCCCTGGCTACGATGAGTCGCCGACGGCTGGGCCGGATGGAATCCCGCCGGGCTGGGGATACGCTAATCTAATGCGGCATGCGCCAACTAAATACGAGCTGACGGCGGCGAGGATCGGACGGAGCGCTGCGGCAGCGCATAGGCCGCTTGTCTATACCACGCGCGTTGGACTGGAGGTGGGGCAGTTCTACATGTTCGATGATGTGGAGCATGACCACAAGGTTAATATGCTCGGGGTAAACATGAAGGCACTGCGCCCGCTGGAGCTGGCGGCGCTCGATGTGTTCTCAGCCTGCAAATTTGCGTATGGCATGAAACCGATGATCTGGAACGAGGTAAAGGAGAAAAAGGAAAAATTGAAAGATCGCGAGATGCTATTCTTGCTGGCGTATGTGTTGACCAAATTCGGCTATCGGGCGGAGGGAACTACGCTGGTTGTCGAGCATGGTACTGCGGCGGTCCGCACGAATATAGAAAAAATCCTGGCGGATTGCACGGGCGGCGCGGTGACGGTTAACCGAAGCGGAATCGAGGGGGCCCCGGCGTTTGCAGGACAGTATCGCGGGAGAAAAAAAGGTAATTTCCGTTTAAAGGCTGCGCTGGAGAGTATTCACGCGCTGGCGCATAACGAGCTGGCTGCTCTGACGGGACAGTTGGGCATGGACCGAAATCATTCGCCGGAGGAACTCTATGGCCGCGACAAACATAACGAGGCGTTGCTCCAGGCGTTGGTTGCAATGCCGCCGGAGCGGCGCGAGTTGCTGCGCGCGCCGTTTTTGGAGATGGGCGAGTTTCAGGGTTTGTGTGCGGAGATATATGAGCAAATTAATAGGCGGACGAAACATGATCTGGAAGGCTGGGAGCAGGCCGGGCTGATCGCGAAGGAGTGGCGAGTGAATCGCGATATGCCATGGATGCCGGTCGAACGTTACATGGCGTTGCCGGAGGGCGAGAGGGCTACGGTGGAGGTGCTGATCAATTCGGCGTCGGCACTCACGCAGATCCGCAAACTCAGTCCGCGCGAGGTGTGGGATCGCGGCTCGCGGTCGCTCACCAAGCTCCAGGGTTGCGTTATACCGATACTCCTGGGACAGGAGCTGGCTGTCGAGCGGCGCGTGGAGGGAAGCATGTTCGAGTTCCAGGACCGCGAGGTCGGGCCGGGCACGCATCGGTATCTGGCGCAGGTGCAGACGCAATACAGGGTGCCTCAGCTTTTGAAGGAAGGTGAAACTTATCTGACGTATATCAACCCGTTCGATCCGGCGCAGCTCCATGTGTGCGACGCACGCGGGGCCTATGTCGGCGCGTGTGCGCCGTGGACCAAGATCAGGCGAGATGATGTTGACGCGTTGCATAGGCGGATGGGACAGGCCGCAAAACTGGAGGCGACACTGTTGGCCCCGGTCGCCAGGCGCGGCGGGGATATTACGCGGCGGCGCATTGCCGACGCGAAATGGAATGCGGGTGTGCTGGCGGACAAACCGATGACAAAAGAGGAAAAGGAGGTGCAACGAAACACGAAACAGAGGCTGGCGCGGAATACTGGATCGGTTGAGGATTTTATCCCGGAACCGGTATGCGTGGGGGCGGATGAGGAGGATGATGACGCGGGGGATATAACGGCGTTTCTATAATAAGGACAAGGAAGGGAAAAAAATCATGGTAGATCAAAACAACAGTATAGCGGTGCGCGGAGATAAAAAGGGGCACACAGTCAGCGCTACAACAGTGCATGAGGCCACGTCGGCCCTGCCGGAGGATCAGCGCGAGGCGATCAGATGGGCTTTCCATTATATGCGCAACGAGGGGCTCTCTTTAAAGGATATGGCAGCGTGTATACACAGAGACGGTTCAACGCTGCACCGGATGTTTCGGAACCAGTATGCGGCCGGGCTTGATAAGGTGGTGCGCGATATTCAGGAATTTAAATCGGTGGCTATCGAGCGCGCGTTGATGGATACCTCTGATTTTGTGGAGACGTCTATCGCGAAAAAAATATGGCAGGTGTGCGAATGGGCGCTGGTTTCTAATTCCATCGTGTTTATTTTCGGCGATTCCCAAATCGGGAAAACAACGGCGTTAGAGGTGTACGCGAAAAGAAACAATCACGGCCAGACAAAATTTTTCCGGATGCCGGCGACTGCCGGCGTCCAGCTCATGATGAAAACGCTGGCGCGATCATGTAACCTGAGCCCGAACTGTAGTTTCGAGAAATTACGAGACACTGTCCTCAATCATCTCGACAAAAACACGCTGGTGATTGTGGATGAGATACACCAGGCAATGCTCTCGTATCATAAGCAAGCGCGGGTGACTTGCCTGGAACTGCTGCGCGAGATACACGACCGGACGCATTGCGGGATGGTGCTCTGCGGCACCAACGTTTTCCGGGAGGAGATCCAACGCGGTAAAGATAAGGAGATGCTGGACCAGTTGCAGCGGCGCGGGATAGTGCAGTTGCAGCTCCCGCGTAGGCCGCCAGTGCGCGATCTGGACGCGGTAGCTAAGGCGTTCGGTCTGCCGCCGGCGGAGGGCGAGGCGCGGGAATTGATGAAAACTATTATCCACGAGAGCGGCCTCGGTAAATTCGTGAAATTTCTCCAGGCGGCAAGCAGATACAGCAACAAGACAAAAACCAAATTGGATTGGAAACATTTTGTCCACGCGCATGATGCGTTTGCAAAATTAAGCGAAAGGGATGCGGTATGAAAACAGAACAACTCAAAACGCTGGTTGATCTGGCGATCGCGCTAGACCGCGAAATCGCGGATCGCAAAGAGCGCCTGAAAACGACGAAGAAAACGCTCATTGCCGAGGCGAAGAAACACAAGACTAAGCACGTTAAAACCGACGGCGGCGGCACGTCGTGGACTCACGATGGCAATAACGGCAATATTGTGCGCGTAACGTTTCCGGGAAAGACGCTGAAAGACTCTCTTGACGGGAAAAGCAAAACGTTTGCAGCTATCCGGAAAGCGGCCGGAAACGCGCTTGCAACGCTGTTTAAATACGAGCCAAAATATAAGCTCGCGCCTGATTTCCGCACGCTTTTGAAAAACATAAATCCGACGCTCGGGTGCGACGCCAGCAAGCTCATAAAACTCTGCGAGTCAAAGGCAAACCCGCGCGTAGCGTTCGAAACAAAGGACAACCCGGAGGTGTGATATGTTTTCGCCCGCCCAGCAGAAATATTACCGGCCGCTACTCAAGCACGCCTGGCTCGCGCATTGCGCGCGGTCCGGGCTTGCACCGAACCAGCAGGGCGCGTATCAGCAATGGTATCGCGCATTGCTCATGGACACGCTCGGAATTTACACAACAAAACAGGCTAACAAGGGCCGGGATTACGACGTACTCATGGGCCGCATAGAGGAGTTGATCAACGACGGTGCGGATTACTGGCAATTACGCGCGGCGGTGGGAGACGAGGTCAGGATCAGGCACATAATCACCCGGGCAATGGCTACGGCAGACATTGACGAGAGATACGTCAACGGGATCTGCGCAAACATGGGGTTCCGGCCCGAGTGGCAGGATCTCCCGGCAAAACAAATGTGGCGCGTATGGATCGCCATCGACCGCCACATAAAACGAAAGGCGGTGGTTTATGAAACTCGACAAAGCGTACCCGATAGCGGAATTAGTTAAACTGCAACTCAAACCCCATTGCATCAAAATCGAAATCGCCGGCAGTATCCGGCGAGGGCGGCCGGAAGTGAACGATATAGAGATAGTCGCCATACCTAAACCCTATGGGGTCGGGCTGTTCGAGTCCGGGATTGCCGGGGTGGTGGAACAATGGGAACGGGTGCGCGGGTATCTGCCCGGCAAATACACCAGGCGCAAGCTACCCCAGGGCATTGATCTGGATCTGTTTTTCGCACGGGAGGATAACTGGGGATTGATCCTCGCAATCCGGACCGGCAGCGCCGAGTTTGGACATCACGTTCTCGCGGCAGGCTGGTCAGCGCGCGGATACCACAGCGTATGCGGCATGCTCTGCGATCCGCGCGGCTTCCTGGTGCCGACTCCGAACGAAGCAGATGTTTTCGAAATCGCTGGCGTCCCCTGGACGGAACCCGGCAAAAGAAACATGTAATGAGCCTCGAAACTGAAATAGAAAAATATCTGCTCGAACACGGCACATGGGTGTCCTCCCAGGATATCTGTGCCAAGTTCGCCGTGCCGGACACCCGCGCGCTCCGCGCGATCGGGAAGCGCCCCGGCCTGTGCAGTGATTTCGCTATTTCGGGAGACAAAGGTTTTTTGCACGTTGAGTGCGCATCAAAAAAAGAATGGCTCCAATTCAAGCACCGCCTGCGGCGGCACGGAATAGCAGAGCTCATCCGAGTCCGCCGCCTGGAATTCAAGCGCCATTCGTTAGTTAAAAAATTAAAAACAATAACCACCGAGCGCGATTCAAACCAAATCCTGCTCGGGTTTTGAAATATGAAAACAAAAAACAACTCTTTAATTTTACATCTATCAAGATGCGAAAAGAATTATTGTGAGGTTTTCAGGGATTGTGCGCCCTGCGTTAAATGGCGCGAGATGTTGCTGAATTGTAAAAACAACAACTACAAAAGGAAGTTTACACTAAGGGAGGGATCTACAGACGTTGCGTTTTTTATGGCGCGCCGGCATACGGTCGAAACATGCCAGGAATGCGGAGAAAGACACCGAATGGTAATAGAGGCAAATCTACCTTGGCCGACGCGCATTATAACAGACTGGTGCTCAGTCTGCATGCGAAAAACTCGCACGGAAACGAAAGTCATAGAGGTTGTCAAAAATAAAAACGCGCAAGATGGCAGTATGCTCCACCGCCTTGTTCGGTTTGAAATCGGAGAGGCTGACGGGCCGTTTCCGTGCGATGTCTGCGGAGATGAGACCTTCTCAATCTGGATACCACCTGAGATAGCCGCCATCGAGGATCACGTTACGCGGGTGCACACCGCGATCAGAAAGGGAAAATATCTGTGCGAAACTCATAAACCGAACAAGGAAAACACAGAAAGGAAGTGAAAAATGATCCAATGCATAGAGTTTGCTAAAGGAAGATGTGGCGGTGAAGTCTGCGCACAAGGCAAAAAGCCGCGCTGCAATAAATATTCACCGGCGCGAAAATACAAATCATTCGGTTATGAAGTCACCGTTAAATTCATGTACGGTAAAGAAAAAAAATTCCACTGGTGTGGGCTGACAGAAATCACCGCCAGGCGAAAAGGCATGCTGAAAACCCTCGCAACTGAAATTGTAAATGTCGAGCCAGTGACCGAAGAGCAATGGATCAGGGCCTTCGGCGTTCCGGGAATGAGGATGTAATATGGATACTCCAAAAAAATACCCCGACACAATATCAAACCTAACTCAAAAAGAAAGAGAACGAATCATTAATCAAATGCCGAAACAGGCGCTTGTTGATGTGCTTGCAGAATTAACAACAGGATTCAGATCACACACGATATACACAATCTTAATTGTGCATTCGTTTATTCATCTCGTAAATCGATTTTCTCGGTTGCAAAAAAGTTATAAAACCCTGAAGCCGAGAGTAGCCAACGTAAAAAACCCACGTAAAAACCAACCACTAATCAAAAGGTGGAACAGGTTACTTAACGAGATGGAATCGGGCTATAAAGACCACGAAGAATTGAAGAATCATCCCTCCCTGGGATTTGTAAAGAATGAAACAAATGAAAAAACTCAACCCTGATCGATTATCTATAACACACAAGGCTGTGATCCGGTGCGCGCCGACAACCTGCCTGGCCTGCGGTGCGGAAACATCGGATTCGCGCATTAAGTTTTTTTTCACGGTGGGACTGTTCGAGGACGGCAGCCCGGCGGAGCTGTTCCTGCACATGGACCGGAGCGGGAGCGTAATAGACGGTTTTGCAAAATCATGGGCGCTTGCAATATCGCTCTGCCTCCGCGAGGGCGTCCCTCTTTCAAAACTGGTCGAGAAATTCTCGTTCCAGTTATTCGAGCCGTCCGGCTTTACAGACAACCCGGAAATCAGAACCGCCAAAAGTATAGTAGATTATGTAATCCGCTGGATGGATCATTATTTTAACAAAAAAGGAGAGAAAAAAATATGAAACAAAAAAATGGCGTACCTAATTCCGTTATTGCACTACCATGCAATGATGCAAGAACCCAAACTTTTTTTTTCGCTGACGGCAGTAAAATAACGATTAACCAACAGATGCGGCGCGATCATCCCGGACTCTACGCTCGCGTTGTCTCGCAAGCAACGCGCTGTATGTTTACGGAGGAAATATAAGATGGAAACTTGCCTATACCTTATAATAGGATATACCTCCTGGGCGTTCGCCGGACATGTGCCGGCGCTGTTATTTCCGGTCGTCGGCCTGGCCGTGATCATGCTGATAATGTTGTTGCGGGATCGAGGGCGGCGCGCGGAATTACTGCGCGATCCTGTTTTCTATCTCGCAGCAGTGTTTTTAACTCTGCTATTATTGCAGTGGATCAACGCCGGACTTTACAGCTCAGCGGATCCGGACGGCCGAGTTTGGCTGGGCCGCGACATTCCGACGTGTATCCCGTTTTCCGTAGTCGGCTGGGAAGCGTGGGAAATGATAGCCTGGTTCCTCCCCGCGTTCGCCATCATCCTGGCCGTCAGGCACGCCTACATTAATCCATCCAGGTTGATCCGGGTAGTTCTGATTAACGGCGCTGCACTGGCCGTTGTGGGCATCATTCAAGAGCTGTGCAAGGCGCATGCAATGTTCTGGTTCATTCCATTCAGTAAACGATTTTTCGCCACGTTTCAATACGAGAATTCAGCGGGTGATTACTTTTTTCTGTTGTTTTGCCTGGCAATGTCCCGGCGTCAGCTCGTGCTGGCCGCGCTGTTCGCCTGGGCTGTCTGGTTGGCAGGCTGCAACGCAACCACGATAATGCTGCTCATTCCTGGGCTCATACTGGTTTCGCTCCCCATGCTAATAAAAATAAAATCAAAAAAACTGGTCATCATTTTTTGTTGTTTGGCCGGCGCGCTGGGCGGGGCAACTGGACTCTGGCTGAGCGATAAAACAATTAGTTACGCTCTCGCGGATCGCTGGTGGCAGATCATCGTCAATTTTAAAGTCTGGCAACAATTCCCAATCTTCGGAACCGGCGGATGGGGTTGCAGATATTTCCCGAGCCTGGTTGCGACGATGGATCAGCAGGCGCTCCTCGCCGCCGCTCCGAACAATCATTGCGACCCGGTCCAGTTCTTGGCCGAGTTCGGCCTAATCGGAACCGCCTGCCTGGCCGGAACACTGGTAATATTGATTCGCACCGCGTGGAGAAACCACGCATCGATCGCGATCGCAATCGGACTTACCCTGGTATTTATCCACTCGACGTTCGACTGCCCGTTCCGCTCCCCGGCAGTCCTGTTCCTCTGGATCACGATGTTAACAATTAGCACCCCACCAGCACCGCTCACACAAAAAAAAATGAAAAATCGAAGTCTACCACCAATCTTAAACA
>Ga0307928_10001141_pt1 | contig 20079 bp, 14 predicted proteins | sample AceLakmetagen232_FD_201815 | JGI IMG/M metagenome (GOLD analysis project Ga0307928, IMG submission 201815) | Saline water microbial communities from Ace Lake, Antarctica - #232 | ecosystem: Environmental > Aquatic > Non-marine Saline and Alkaline > Saline | place: Antarctica: Ace Lake... | reverse complement strand
GCAGACGGAACTGACCCTTTTATAGTAGCATGTAGTAGTTGTGGAATATGTGTACCTATTGTAAGTGCAACAACTTGTGTTAGTGCGGTATGTGTAAAAGGTACTACAGCTGGTTGTTTTGGCGGTACTATTGTATCTGGTTCTAATTTAGAAATTAATAGTGGTGGTAGTGGTAACAGGTATGCTTATATAGATTTTCATGGTGACGACACATATACTGATTATGCTTTAAGAATAATAAGAGGGACTGGTGGGGTTAATACTAATACAGATTTTATACATCGTGGCACTGGCTCACTTGGGTTTGCTACTCAAGATGCAGGGGTAATGACATTTAAAACTACTAACACTGTTAGAATGTGTATAGCTGCTACTGGTGCAGTACTTTCTTGTATATGTCATCAGTCTCCTATTCTATGTGCTACAAGTTGTATAGCAACAGTAAATGCTGTGAGCATTATGATAAATAATGTGGATGTAAATGGTAATGGTAGTATATATGTAAGGTCAATATGTAATACAGGTCTCCTTTTGACTGGTGGTAAAACAACTACATCTGCATGTCTCCATATTATGTATGGGTGTGCCTGGAGTAATACTAGATTACAATTAACAACTACCTCAACTAATAGTTATATCTGTGCAGCAACGTGTTGTTTAGTATTAGGTGCAGCAGCAGGAATAACTTGTATAGTTGGTTGTGTTTCAGTACCAGCTAGTTGGTATTCATATTCAGTAGGTGCTATAGGTTCACTTTACTTAATTGGTCAAGGAGTTGCTTGTTTTTTAACACTACACGCACCAACTGGAGGATGCATAGGATTTTATTGTTCAGGAGCTGTTCAGAATGGTTACATTGCTGGCGGAACATTATGTATGAATGGGTGTGTTCAATCTCCCATCTTATGTTCAAGCACTTGTTTAAAAGCAACAGGTGTTGTAGAAATAGCAAAAGCTGGTGCTACTTGTTGCTGTTGTACCACAGGAACTGCAACCGATGGATTTGTTACAGCATGGATGACTGGTAGTGCTGTTGGAGATATAGTAGGTTATATTAATGCAGGAGTGCATGTGATAGCAACAACTCCATCTTATCAATGTGCTACTATAGCTTTCCTGGTTCCAAAAGGAAGTTGTTGGTGTACAACTTATACAAATGCATCAACATTTGGTTCATGTTGGATGGCATTAGGTCTTTAAAAATAATAATGGTGAAATAAAAATGATAAATGTTAAATTAGGAAAAATTGATGAAATTAATCATACTATTGGATTTACTTATTCAGATAGTAAACAAGCTACTGTTGATATGACAACAGAACAAGAAACAGCCGTACTAGATATGACTGTGTTAGAAATGAAACCTTACATACAAGGTACAGCAGAGTTATTAGAAACTCCTGTTGAAGTTATTGATGTACTGGCTAAAGATGGTTATGATTCAATAGAGGTATAATAAAATGACAATAATTGCAAAAGTACAAGAAGTTAATTCAGATGAAAATGCTATGATGGTTAGTTATGAAGATAATAGTACAAAACCAGTCACACAACTTAGAACTATGAGAGTTCCTCTTACAGAAAAAGAAACAACTGAGATATTAGGAATGACAATGAAAGCATTTCTTCCTTATATAGATGGTGTTGACTTAAATCAAAAATCTATTAAAGATTTAGATAAAGCAATATACAGTGGTTATGAAACTTATTTAGGAGATAAAAAAAGTGAAGAAGCGAGAGCTAGTGGCTCGTATAGTTTTAAGAGCATTGAAAAAACAGAATTATCTGTTAAACCAGTAGTAGAAGAATTAGTAACAAAAGAATAAGAATAATAGGTGAGACTAAATGAAAAAAGCAATATATTTAGATGGAGGAATTGGCAGAGTTATTTGTGCAATTCCAGCAGTAGATGAGTATGTAAAACAAAGTAAAGATGATGTAGTTGTTATAACAGGATGGTTAGAACCATATCTAAATAATAAAAACCCTAAAAGAATCTATCACATGGGACAATCTTATTTATGGGAAGATGTAATCAAAGACAGTGAATTACTACATCCAGAACCGTATTGGGATTATGATTATTATAATCAAAAACATCATTTAATACAATCGTTTTATAAAACATTAGGATTAGATGTTCCTACTGAGATTCCAAGACCAAATATAATACTTCAAGAACAAGAAATAGAATGGGCTAAGACATCTATAGAAGCTACTAAGAAAGAACAAAAGAAGTCTAAAAAGAAGACTATTATATTTCAACCTTATGGAGCAAGTGCAAGACCAATTGATAAAACAACTATAGTTGATGAAAGTAATAGAAGTTTAAGTATGAAATTGGCAACTAAAATACAACAAGAACTAGAGAAAGATTATTGTGTATTTGTTATGAGTCAATTTAGTCAAACTATGATATTACAGAATGGACAACAACAACCAATGAATATGAGACAATGGATGGCAATGATACATGAAGCAGACTATGTAATAGGAATAGATAGTTGCGTTCAACACATTGCATATGCATTTGAGAAACCAGGGTTTTTCATTTATGGTGGAACATATCCAGAAAATTTATCATATCCAGAACATAAAATTTATAAAAAGCGTGAGTTTCCACAGGAATACAATCCAATAAGATTACCTGCTAATCCAATGCAGGCAATACCAACTTATAACGAAGGAGCTATGCGTTTTACTCAACGAGAAGAAGAAAAACTAATAAGTTCGATAAAGGAATTTATTAAAACAGATAAAGTAGAAACAACGAAATAATTACCTATTCTAGTAAGGCTGAATGATGCTGGAGTAAAGTAATAAAATACTGAAAAGTATAGATTGCAATACAATGGCAGAATATTCAGCATTATATGATACTGGTCGATACGACGACGCAAAATACGATACCCTCGTAGTAGATAAGAATATTACTAGTGATAGCTTTATTATAGCAGCAACTACCACATATACTGCTAATATAGGTTCAGATTCATTTATTTTAACTACTTATGTTAGTAACATAGTTTCCGATTCTTATATTCTGGGTTATACAGAAAATAACATACTTTCTAGTTCGTTCATTAAGAAGTTATCCAACGAATCAAATATAGGTTCAGATTCTTTGATTCTTAAAACAGGAATTTCTAAAAACATAGAAAATGATTCTTTTATCTTGGCTAATTATTTTAAAAATATTGGTTCAGATAGTTTTGTTAAAAAGTTAGCTACTGAAAAGAATATTCTTTCCAATTCGTATGTAAAGAAGTTATCTAACGAAAAGAATATAACATCTACATCTTGGATATTAAAATCAGAGAATGAAAACAATATAACTAGTGATTCATATATTCTTCAATCTTATTCAAATAATATTGTGTCAGATTCGTACATCTTAGGTAGCACTGATAACAGTATATTATCTAACTCATTTGTAAAGAAAATATCTAACGAAGCCAATATTACAAGTATCAGTGTTATTATACCAGACAAAACTACTTATACAGTCAATATACTATCTAGTTCGTACATACTCAAATCAGATAATACTAATAATATTATAAGTAATTCCTTTATTAAAGTATCTTATAGTGAAAACATTGTTTCAGACTCATTCATTAAGAAACTAGGATATGAAAAGAATATAACTAGCAGTTCGGTTATTAAGAAACTATCAAATGAAAAAAACATTTTATCATCATCTTGGATTTTAAAAGAAGTGTCTAATAATATTTTGTCTAATTCGATTATCAAAACATCATATTTAGCTAATATTTTATCTGATTCGTATATCTTAGGTTATACAGAGAATAATTTAGTATCAGATTCGTATATTAAGAAATTAGGAACATCTAAAAATATAACAAGTGCATCGTGGATACTTAAATCAGGAATATCTAATAATTTAATTAGTGATTCTTATATCAATGCTAGTATAAGTAAGAATATACTTTCAGATTTAATGATTAAGCACCTAGCTTATGTTACAAATATAGTCAGTGATAGTGCTATATGTAGTTGTTATAGTAAAGTTATTGAGTCAGATTCATATATTTTGACTAGTTATTTAGATAATATCACTAGTGATAGTTGGATAATTAATTCACCATTTAGTAATATATTATCAGATTCTTATATATTAGGACAGACAAGTAAGAATATACTTTCCAATTCATATATTAAAAGACTAGCAACTGCGAATAATATAATATCTAACTCTTGGATAATGAAACCTAGTAATACTAATAATATTACTAGTGATTCATGGATATCAAAATCAAGTATTGAAGCTAATATTGAAAGTAATTCATGGATAGCGAAAGAAGTATCTAAGAATATAATTTCAGGTTCATATATTTTACAATCATATCCAAAGAATATATTATCCAATTCGTATATATTAGGATACATAGATAATAATATAATATCCAATTCATTTGTCAAAAAATTAGCAAACGAAGAAACTATAGTTTCAGATTCTTGGATTTTAAAATCCAATAATGAAACTAATATTGTAAGTGATTCTTGGATACTTAAAGAAACTCCTAAGAATATAATTTCGGATTCATATATTAAGCATTTAGCTTATAACCAGAACATAACTAGTGAGTCATTTATTAAAACAACTGCAATTAGTGAGAACATCTTAAGTGATTCTTTTATTAGTATTGCTTACGCAAGTAATATTGTTTCTAATTCTTATATTAAAAAGATAGGAACAAGTAAAAACATTGAAAGTAATTCCTGGATAGTAAAACCAGTGTCTAAAAACATATTGTCAGATTCATATGTATTAGCAACTTATAGTAAAAATATTATATCAGATAGTTTTATTAAAAAACTAGGTTATGAAGCAAATGTTACAAGTGATTCTTGGATAGTAAAACCAGTTTCCAATAGTTTAATTAGCGACTCTTTTATATTAGCTAGTTCATCAAAGAACATTTTATCAGATTCGTTCATCAAACACCCAGAATATGATAATTCTATATTGTCAGACAGTTATATATTGACTACATATTCAAATAATATGACATCTATGTCTTTAATAATTAGAGAAGGAGTACCAAATAATATTTTATCTAATTCATTTGTATTACAGACTTATTCAGATAATCTAGTATCAGACAGTTGGATATCTAAAGAAGTACCTAAAAATATCTTAAGTGATTCATTCATATTAACAGCTTACAGTAAAAATATAGATTCAGATTCGTATATTAAAAAGTTAGCAACCGAAGTTAATATCTTAAGTGATTCGTTTATATTAGATACAAATGTAGATAATATCACAAGCGACTCCTATATAGTAACACAATCAACAGAAAATATTTTAAGTGATAGTTTTATATGCACATGTTATACAAAAAATATAGTTTCAAATTCATTTATTAAGAAACCAGATGTTACTAATAGCATTACAAGTGACTCGTATATTTTACATGAAGAGTATTCTAATAACATTCTTAGTGATAGTTGGATTTTAGCAAGTTATTCAGGTAATATTGTAAGTGATTCTTATATTAAGCACCTTGGTTACGAAAAAAACATTTTAAGTGACTCTTACGTTTTAACTAGTTACGCATCTAATGTATTATCAGATTCGTTAATTTTAGCAAGTAATTCAGATGATATACTATCAGATAATTTTATTTTGACAAGTTACACTGACAATATACTTTCCGATTCGTTTATTAAACATTTAGCTTATATAGTCAATATAGTCAGTGATTCGTTTGTCAAAAAACTAGACAATGAAGCTAATATTTTATCATCATCATTTGTTAAGAAATTGGATAATGAAAAGAACTTAACTAGTGACAGTTGGGTTTTAAGAGAACCTTTCAAAAATATCTTAAGTGATTCATTTGTTTTAGCTAGTTATCCAAAGAATATAACATCAGACTCCTATATTTTACATGGAGAATATTCAAATGATATTTTAAGTGATAGTTATGTTTTAGCCAGTTATAACAATAATATACTGTCAGATTCCTATATTAAACACGAAGAGTATGAAACTTCTATAGATTCAGATAGTTTTGTATTGCAGACATATATAGAGAACATACTCTCAGACGCATTTATTAAGCATTTAGCATACGAAAAAAACATATTAAGTGATTCATATATACTAAATACTTATCAGTCTAATATACTCTCAGATTCGTTTATAGTAGCAAGTGTTGATAATAATATTTTGTCAGATAATTATATTTTAACTAGTTATCCAGCTAATATATTATCCGATTCATTTATTAAACATCTTGCGTATGCAGTTAATATATTAAGTAGTAGTTTTATAAAGAAATTAGACAATGAAGAAAACATCTTATCAGACTCATACATCTTACATGGAGAATATGACGATTCAATATTATCAGATAGTTGGGTTCTTAAAGAAACAATATCTAATATCCTTTCAAATAGTTATATTTTAACTGATTATTCAAGTACTATTTTATCAGATAGTTATATATTACAATCTTATTCAGAAAATATCTTATCTGACTCGTACATTTTACATAGTGAATACGATACTAGTATAGAAAGTGATAGTTTCGTTTTAACTACATACGAGTCTAATATAGTTTCAGACTCCTATATCTTGCATGGAGAATATGATGATTCTATACTTTCAGATAGTTTCCTATCACAAACTTATAGTTCAAATATATTATCTGACAGTTTTATCTGTGTTTGTTATACTAAAAATATTGATTCAGACTCTTTTATAAAACATCTTGCGTATGAAGCCAATATAGAAAGTGATAGTTTCGTTTTAACTACTTATCAAAACAATATTGGTTCAGATTCGTTCATTTTAAAAGCCGGAACTGACAATAGTATACTTAGTGACAGTTATATTTTAACTACTTACGAAGCTAATATAGTTTCAGACTCTTATATTTTACACGAAGAATATGAGAATAGTATATTATCAGATTCATTTGTTTTAACTAGTTATCACAATAACATAGAATCCAATTCATATATATTACATCCTGCTTATGAAAACAATATAACATCTGATTCATATATACTAACATCATATTCCGATAGTATAGAAAGTGATTCATATATAATAACAAATTATGTTGAAAATTTACTTAGTGATTCCTTTATAAAACACTTAGCTTATGAACAGAATATACTTAGTGATTCATATATATTAGCTACTTATATTAGTAATATCAATTCAGACAGTTGGATTTTAAAAGAAACTCCTAAGAATATAATTTCGGATTCGTTTATTAAGCATTTAGCTTATAAAGAAAACATATTGTCAGATTCGTATATTAAAAAGTTAGCAACAACAGTAAATATATTATCAGATAGTTGGTTATCTAGAATCGAAACTGTTAATATACTATCAGATTCATTTATTAAACACACTGATTACGAAAATGAAATAGAAAGTGATAGTTATATATTACAAACATATCAGAGTAACATCGCATCAAGTTCATTAATTATGGCACTTGGATACTTAGGACCAAGTAAACCAGTTATTACAGAAGTTAAATACGCATATAATATTCCTAAAATCAGAAAAGTCACTCCAAAATATACTAAACCAGATATTAAAAAAGTTACTACAAAGTATAGTAAACCTGGTATTAAAAAAGTTACTCCCGAATATACTAAACCTGTTATTGGTAAAGTAACTCCAAAGTATAAAAAACCAGTGATTAGAAAAAATTATAGAGATATAGAATATAATGTAGATTCAGGATAGAAAAATGAAAGGTGATAAATAATGCAGAAAGGACAAAAACATACTACAGAGTCTAAACAAAAAATAAGTAAAAGTAAATTAGGTACTAATGTTACTGAATTAACTAAACAAAAATTAAGAAAAAGTCATTTGGGAAAAAAGTATAAACCAATGAGTGATTTAGGTAGAAAAAATATAAGTAATGCTTTAAAGGGGCGTTATATTGGAGAAAAAAATCATTTTTATGGTAAGCACCATACAAAAGAAATGAAGAAACATTTAAGTGAAATTAAAAAAGGAATACGGAGTTATATAATGACAAATAAAACTAAAGAAAAATTAAGCATGTTGGCTAAAAAACAACATGAAAACGAAAGTTATGAAGAACGACTGATTATAAATAATAAAATAAGTAATAGTAAATTGGGAACTATAATGTCAGATGACGCAAAAAGAAAAATGAGAGAATCTGCCATTAAACGATTAGAAAAACAATATTTTGAAAATGGAATAATGACACCCTGTATTGGTAAATATGAAAAACCAATGTTAGACGCATTAGAAAAATGTTTTGGATATGAAATTAAACGACAATATTCAGTAGCAGGGTATTTTATAGACGGATATTGCTCTGCTTTAAATTTAGCAATTGAAATAGACGAAAAATATCATCAAAAAGCAGAACAATTGTCAAAAGATAATTATAGAGAAATCATAATAAAAAACGAATTACAATGTAATTTCGTGAGAATAGAGGTATAAAAATGGTACGAAAAACCACGTGGGAAGAGCCATCCGAGGATACGATAACACAAGTAGAAATTAGTAGAAGTGCAACTCTTTATGGTACTTATACAGTCATAGAAACAATATCTGCAACAAGTGATGGAGCAGCAAAATCAAGTTCAAATACATGGGTAATCAGTTATACAGATGTAACTGGTGCAAAAACAGATTGGTATAGAATTAGATTTTACGATGGTACATCAGAATTATATTCTGAATATGCTGACCCAACAACTAGCGACGAAGTTGTAAGACTTTGTACAGTAGATAATGTAAAAGAATATGTAGATACAACTGGACGATGGACAGATGATGAAGTATTCGATTCAATAACACATATAGATGATATGATGTATATGGAAATGGGAACTCCCATTAAAGAAATGTGGACTCCAATTATGTATGATAGAACTAATACTCTCTCAAGAACATATTATGTAGGCGAAGAGAATATTTATAGAATAGATAGAGTATTCTATGGAACATCTACTCAACACGAATCATTTGTAGATGATGAGTATAAAACTAATCTAAAATATGGTATGTTTAGATTCTTACCTGTAGCTTCAACTGGTCCAACATTTACAGCAGATATGACAATAACAGCTAGATTTGTACCAAAGATATATAATTTAATTTGTACATTGAAAGTATGCGAACATTTGTTGTCAAAAACAGATATGATAAACGGTGGAGAACCAAGTGGAGAATTATCTGTAATTCAACAAAAATTAAATGACGCTGAAACACTTTTAAATCATAGAGTAACGCCGCTTCTATCAACTGAATGGCTTAATTATGACCCAGTGTACGGAGTTAATAGAGAAAAAGTTCCACAGGACATAGATAGAAACAATATAATTGGCAGTTATGGCTGGTAAAAACGAAACATTTAAATACTAATAGTATCATATTTATTATTAGTATATAAATACTTTCAAGGGAAAGTACTAAAATCATATTTTCAAGGGAAAATCAAAAACGACTTCTCTTAATAAAACTATATTAATAAAATGGATATCGTATCAGCACAAGATGTAGTAAGGAATTGTCTTCGTCTTTACATTCAAGACCCTTATGTTACAGCTGGAGGCACAGCTAGAACTAGTTCTCACTGGATTTTTACAGGAGAGCCGAATCTAAGATATAAACATCCAGTAATATTTGTAAAGGATTTTGATAATCCAGGACGTATTCTTAATATAGGTATTCAATATATTGACCAAGAATGGTTAGTTATAAATGTATGGTTTTATACTAAAGCTAATTTTAAAATAACAATCGGAGACGAAACTTATGCTAATAAAAGATTAGTTAATTATTATACAGGATTAATTAAATCTACTTTAAAAACAAATCAGACTTATATGTGGGATTTAGGTGTGAAGGGATACAGTAAAGTAAATACTATATCGGCAATTTATGATTCAGTTAAACAAGAATATTATGGAGCAGCAACCATTCAAGTATTTTGGTTCAATCATTAAAATGTATGATATGAAAATTGAAGTTGATAGTATAAATAAAGGATTAAGACAGGTAAAAACAGCTATAAATAAAGGAATTACTAAAGGTTCAAATAAAACTTTAAATAGTATGCGTGATAATGCTATGAGATTTTTAGAACAAGCTATGCAAAACCATAGAACTATAAATCCTAAAACTAAAGATTCAACTGGTATATTAATGGGAAATATTAATGTACAAAAAATACCAGCTATTAATTTTGACAATTCATTATCAAAGGGATATGTATTTACAAATGTGGATTATGCTAAAGATGTTGAATATCAAAGTAACTATGAAGCTTATTTGTTTATGACAAAAGCTTATGAGAAAGGAAAAATATCTGTAAAAGATAATATACGAAATCAAATTAAAACTAGTATTAGAAATACTTTTGGAGGAAATAGAAGATGAAATTACAATATAATGGAAACATTAAAAATATGATAGTTAGAAGATATAATTTAAGATGGAATAGAGGCGAAATTAAAGACGTTTCAAAAGAAGTCGCAAATGGATTATTAAACATTGATGGTTTTAAAGTAACTAGTAAAACTACTAATGATAAAAAAGAAAAAACAGTTAAAAAAGAGTCTATAAATTTTGATTTAAATAATGATGAAGTTGTAGATAAGGAGGAATAAAAATGGTAAATACAGGATACAAACAAGACGTTGCATGGGGAAATGAATTAACTTATGCTACTGCTGCTCCTATTAATCAATCACTAGGAATAGTACAGTCTATCAGTCCAACAGAAACAAACAATTTAATTAAAATTAGAACAATGGGAGGAACACGAGATTATAATAATATAATTCCAGGTAAATTCGAGGTTAGCGGTTCAATGGAGTACTACTTACAAGGTTGTGCTTTTTTTAGACAAGCAATTGGAGAAGATACAGCAAATACAGCTATAGTAGATAGTGGTGCAACAGCATATGGTACATCATGGTTACACGTTATGGGTAGTGCAGCTTCACCAATAGTAGACGCATTTCCAAGCTTTTCATTAGAATTAGCAGATTCAGAAGATGCTGGTGGAGCAAGTTCTGTAAATTTGAAAAGAATTTTCAGAGGATGTAGAGTTAATTCATTAACTATTAACGGTTCAATAGATGACCCAGTTAGTGTATCAGTTGATTGGATGGCTATGAAAGTAATTGTGAGTTCAGCAATAGCAACAGTTGTTGCAGATTCAACTACAGACCCTTATGTATTCTATCAAGGAGCTGTTTATTGTACAAGTGGAGCAATTACACATGAAACAACACAAACTAGTTTAGCTGATACTGCTTTAGCAGAATTAAATAGTTTTAGTGTAACAGTTAATAACAATGTAGAATCTAAATGGTACTTTGCAGGAACGCAAAATGCACGAGACACTGTTAGAGGAGCTAAATTAATCATTCCAAAAGGAAGAGATTATGAAGGTACTATTAGTTTAGACTTTAAGAATAAAGAAATGTATCAAAGATTTTTAGGAAGCAATACATCAACAGTTGGTGGAGCAGATACAACTCTTGCAAAATACCAAGTTGCTATTGATATGGTTAGACAAGGTACAATTGGTGCTTCAACTGGAGAACCGGATTTCTTAAGAATAGTTCTAGGAAGTTGTGCTTTCAGTGATATATCAATTAGTGGTAGTCCAGAAGATATTGTTGGAGAAGAAATTACTTTAGCAATTAAATCAGCTAAATTTTATGCAGTAGACGCTGATGCAGATTATAAACTGTAGATTAATTATTTTTTTTATTTTTTTTTAAACATGCATAAAAACAAAAGGTGAGAAACAAAAATGTTATTAAATAAAGAACAAGCACTTTATTCCAATAATGGAGTAAATTTAGAACCAGTAGAATATAAGTTAGTAGACGCATTTAAGAAAGAAGACGATAAATCAGAAGATATCGTTGTAAAATTAATTCCTATGACAAGAGAACAAATTAAGGGATTTTATACAAAAGCAACTTTAAATGAAGATGAAGAAGTAACTACTACTAAAGACGGAGATGCAGAATTAATTGAAAAGCATATTGTAGAACCAAATTTTACAAAAAAAGAATTAAAGTTTTTAAAACCTCAAATTACTAGAAACTTAGTACTTACGATTTTAGAAGCAAGTGAACAAGATATTTCAGGATTTATAACATTAACATCTGTTAAAGAGAATAAAAAGATAGATGACGAATGAATTTAAAGAAGTATTAAGGTTTCAACGAGACCATAATGGGAATTTTATTCCCAGATTAATTAATAGATTAGATAAAGATTTTAAAGAAACTGATGAAGAAATTTTTATCATTCCTTTAAATCGTGGTGAGTTACTTAGATATTATGCAGGATTTGACGAAAATAATGATAGATGGATAGATTCAGGAGATTGGATTATTTTAAATAAGATAATCTCTCCTAAATTTAATAAGGACGATTTAAATCGCATGAAAATTACAGAACAGACTAAATATATAAATACTGTTCTGAAGCATAGTGGAGTTAAATTCCAATCGAATAGAGTAGAACCAACAGATGATTTTGCTAAAAAACTAAGATTAGTCAAAGAAGCAAAACAAGAAAGTAGATTATCATATTTTTTACATGAGAGAGGTTATTCATTAACTTCAAAAAATAATAATATAAGTTTATTAACAATCGCAGAAATAGATTCATTAATGAGCGGATATAACGAAGCAAATGCACCATCAAAGAAAGGAAAAAGTAAAACTAAATAATGGGAACAGGAACTGATATAGGAGAATTGAAGATTATACTTAGTGTTAAAGATAACTTTAGTAAGACTGCTAAAAAATATCAGACTACTAATAAACAGTCTTCTACAACTATTAAAAAACTTAAAGCAGAAATATCAACTTTAACTGAAGTTTCAAAAAATCAATCTGCACAAGCTAGAAAACATAATGCTATAGCTGATAAGCAAATTATGAAAAATAACCAGTTGACAGCTACTATTCAAAAAGAAAAAACTGCATGGGCAACTATGCCGCCAGCTCTTAAAAAAGTTAATGCTGCACTTAATTCAGTTAGATGGACTATGGTAAATGTAATGTTTGCTGGTATGGCTATAGCAGCAGTATTTGCACCATTTGTTAAATTAGGATTAGCTGTAGATACAGCTTCTAGAAAATTATCATCTCTTTCCGATGGTATGATGGATATTTCTCAAGCATCAGCAGCAATATCTGGTATGAGAGCAGGAACACAATTTAATTTCACTGAGATGGCAGATGGTTTAACTGAATTTGTTAAAGCAGGTTTTACAGTAGAAGAATCTATGACAGTAATGCCACATATATTAGATTTAGCAACAGGTGGTTTCGCTACACTAGGAGATGCAGTTACTATTACTGCTCAAATAATGCATCAGTTTAATATTCCTGCTGAAGAAGCTGGAGTTATGATAGATTTCTTAACTAAAGCAGCTAATGAATCAGCTACAGATGTAACTACTTTTGGAAATGCTATGGCATATGTTGGACCAGTAGCAGACCAAGCTGGGTGGGCATTTGAAGAAGCTGGTGCAGCTATGATGATTTTGGCTAATGCTGGTATGAGAGGTACTAAAAGTGGTACTGCACTTCGACAAGCTCTTGCTCAATTAGTCAAACCAACAGACGCTTCTATGAAAGCTATGAAAAAATATGGTATTTCTTTCACAACAGCTAATGGAGAAATTAAAGACGCTTCTACACTTATGAGAGAATTGTCTACCATTGTAAGTACTTTTGATACTGCTGAAGCACAGAAAGCTTTGGCTGAAATATTTCCAAATATCAGAGGAAGAAGTGGTGTACAGGCTCTAATTGAAAATTATTTAGATACTGGTGAGTCTATAAAAGATGTTATCGATAGAACTACTGAATCTGGATATGCACAACAAGTAGCACAGACTCAGTATGAGAGTGCTACAAATAAAATGGCTGCTGCATGGGGAGATTTCGGAGAAGTTTTCAAAGATGTTTCCGTAGACCTTGTAAATGGATTAGCAGATATAGTAGAAGGATTAAATGAATTAGCAGATATTACTCCTTTGAATATTAAAATAAAAGCTCAATACGAAAAAGAAACAGGTGAAAGATTTGATATCATGAATAATAACGGTTATGGGCATAATAACGGTTATGGTTATGGTTCAGGTTCAGGTTATGCTTCAAGTTATGGTGGCGGGTATGTTAATAATCAACTTCTTTCACAAGTTGAAGTACCAAAAGAGATACCAAAGGAATATGAAGAAGGATATAGACAATCACAGGCTCAAAAGATGCCTGGGTATGATTTACAATCTTATGTGCAACAATACAATACAGAAATACAAACAAGAAAATTAGCATTATATAATTCTCTTGTAGCGGACGGAGAATCACAAATAAAATATTATAATTTAAATGAAGATGTTATCGCATCAAATATTGCTGCAAGAATGCAGGCATTCGAGGCAATGAATAAATTGAAAGATAATACTGGTGCTTATATTTTAGGTGATGCTGGTAAAGATTTTGATATTGGTTTACCTATTATTGAAAGAGAAGTAACTGCGGCTATTGATTATTTTAAACAAAATAAAGATAATATGAAAGAACAAGGTTTATCTTTCTCTGATTTAATCGCAAACACATTGACAGGCATTCAAAAATTATCAGAAGATAAACAATTAGAAGCTTATACATCGATACAAGACCAATTAATATCTTCAGGAGAAAATGTAGCAGCATCTAACTTCCAAGGATATGTAGATAAAGTAACAAAAAAGTCAGCAGTAGAAGTTAAAGATGAAAAATTATCTACATTTTTAGAATTACAAAATGGACTAGAAGACGAATATAAAAATTTAATCACTTCTAAAAATAAAAAAGCATTTGACTGGACTACAATTATGTTTGGAAAAGATTATGAAAGTGGTATTGAAGGTGTGATAAAGACATACAATGCAAAATTAAAAACACTTTCAGAAGAAGATATAGAAAAATATGGATTTAAATCAGTTGATTTTGACAAAGCAGGTGTAGAGGGTTATATTGCTGGTATAGTTGAATACGAAGAAAAGATAGCAATTACTAAAGAAGTTCAAGAAGGCTTAGCAGATGCTATCGACGAAACTAAAGACAGTTTAAAAGAAGAAAAAGCAATATTAAAAGAATTGAATGCTGAACTAGCAATTGTTAATAAAAGTATTAAAACACTCACCACTATGAAATTTGCAGGAGAAACAGCATTCTCACAACTAATAGGAGCAGAACAACAAAAAAATGCTTTAGAAGAATTAGAAAAATGGGGAGTTACAGATTTAAAAGGATTCATAGATGGAGTATTAGCTGGTTCAGAAGATGCTTGGAAAGGTGTTAGAACAGAAATAGAAAAAACTGATGATGTATTAAAAAATTCAGAATATACTTATGATGCTTGGAAAGAAACTTTAAATACTACTATAAGAGATTTGATAGAAAATAGTAAAGACCTTTCTAAAGATGTTTCAGGAGTTGTACAAGAATTCCAAACTAAATTGTTATCAACTTCTAAATTTAAGGAGGATGCAGGTTCTGATAATGAAGAGACAACTAAGTTAGATATTTTACAACAAGCTTATGACGCATATTATGGTAATATGCATAACCAAGTTAAAAATGCTATTGAATTAGAAGATGATAGAAGAAATGGTGTAGCAACATCTGTTGATGAAATCACAACCAAGTTAGCAGAAGAATGGAGAGAAAGAACTAGATTAACATCTGAAATTGGAGTACAAAATTCAAAAATAAATACCTTAAATGCTGCATTAGTAATACAAGAAAAACATTATGAAATATTAGTAGACAGAATAGATGGATATAATGAAAGTATTCAAACTAATATAGATAACCTAGAAGAATTAAGATTAAAATATTTAGAATTAGCAAAGGCTAAAAATAAAGTTTGGTCAGGTTCAGCAGACGACGTAGATGATTTTTATGGTGGTTCTGGTGGCGGAAGTTATTATGATGAATCTACTGGAACTGTGGTACAGAATAAAGGTGGCAGTAAAGATACGCAGAGTGTTATAGATAGAGCAAAAGCTGCTAATGATAAATATAAAAACGGTTCAACTTTTGGATTTGAACATAATGATTTCATTTCACGACCTGGACAACCAGCTGCAAGTTTTAGTCCACAAGATACTATAATAGGAGTTAAAGATACTAGTAAATTAGGTGGTGGAGTCACAATCAACGAAATAAATATAAATGGTGCTGGAGATTTAAATGCAAATAATATGCAAGATTTTGCAGCAATGATAGGAAAAGAAGTGTCTCAAGCACAATCAACAAGGTAATAAAAATGGCAGAATATAATTCAAATGTAACATTAGGGGGATTCACATTATATGTGACTTCAGTAACTCCTACTAAAAAACCAGGAACTATAAAACAAAAATTAGGTAGAAAAATAGTAGAACATCAAGTAATAGGAAGACAAACTTCTGATTGGAGTATTCAAATATCTGGAGAAATGTATACAGGTACAACTAATGGAGTAACTCGTTCTGCACAAAGAGCAAATCTAGAAGGAATGGACGATGCAGAAGCTTATGCTTATACAGATGATATACATGATGGAAACTATATAATAGTTCCAGGTAGTTTGTCATTTTCAGATACATCAGATACAGAAATGGTAATATATTATTATAGTATGACATTAATACAGTACAATCAATAGGTGAGAAAATATATGGTTGATAAAAAACAAATAACAATAGGAGCATTAATAATTACTCTATTACTTACAGGAGTAATATATATAGCTATGCCAGACGCAGGATTAAAAATCCGTGTGGATAATGATAAATCGACCTTTTATGTTCAAAACGATAATAATAGATGGATAGTGGCTGGTAGAGAGTATAACACTCTTCTAGACGGTACTACGAAACTTTATAGAGATTCTAAAGGAATTTCAATTGAACAATTTAATGATTCTAATAGTGTTACTATTAAAAGAAGTACACGATATAAACGTGGACCTTTAGTAGTAGATACTTATTACTTTGAAGGAAACGTGACTGATATAGAGTTATTTCCTATTTCTCATACTGTAGAGATTTTTAACGGAACTGGTTATTTCTATAAATACGAAGTTAAAGACTTAGATTATGATGGAGACACATTTAAATTAGACGGGTCACAAACTAATCAAGCATTTGGACTTAATATGAAAGTAGAATGGTGGGAAGATTACAGACTTGGATGGATTTATTCTAATGGAAATATGTATATAAAAAGTGAAAAAATAGATACTGATTATGTTTCTTTTGATGTAAGATTATTCGACCCATTTGTAGATTGTGTTCAAGAATTTGCTAATGTATCTACAGCTTGTGGAGGATTATCTACTGGTAATTATGCTTATTCAGGTTCTTGTGTCAATCCATCTAATGCATTTGATGGTGATTGGAATACGGTAACATCATCTACCTTTGGTGGTGATGGATGTTCATTATATATTAATTATACTATACCAGCTGGAACATACAAGACTACAGATACTAAAAATTATATGAAACGTGCTTTAGGTTCTATATATATACAAAGTCTTAATCCAAGTTACTGTTGGGACGGTACAACAATACAAATATGGTATTTTACACGTTATAATACTACTAATAATATTGAGGAATATTATTGTTATCAAGATTCACAAACTAGATGGGTTTTACTTAGTGATTCTGGTTCATCTAGTGAAAAAAGATTTTGGGAAGATGCTATGCATTGGGCTTTACCTGGATGCACTGAAAATAGTAATTGTAGTGCTGGAAGTTATTGTGGTCAAAATCAATTATGTGCTTATGATGTGGGTACAGGATATGAATGTGGCGACGATATTACCTATTCAGATACAGACACAGAAAATGATGGTGCATGTACATCTGGATATTGTAGAACTACTATCGGTGGAACAGATAATGATAAATATTGTGCAGATTCTTCTACTGATTGTGTAGATTATGATGGTAGTATACCTGCTAATAGCAGAAATACAGGTTATATAGCTTGTGATGGAGATGATAAAGATTATACATGTTCAAGTGGTACTTGGGGAGCTGGTTCAGCTTGTCCAGATGCTAGTTGTACTAATGACCAAGCCATAACAGATAGTACTTGTGTTGAAAGTACAGGGTGTTCTGCTCAATCAACAACTAATTGTGATGCCTGTGATACGTGTTCTGGAGTAACTTGTTCTGGATACTATTCAGACCATACACAAGACACAGTAGGTACGAATACTTGCACAGATACTTGTAAAGAATGTAATGGAGCAGGAAGCTGTACCAATCAGGCTCCTAGTCAAGATTATTTTACTCAATGTCCTCAAGGAAGTTGTGATAATGATATTGCAAAAGCAACCAGTCAGTGCAATGGTGGTGGTGCATGCGGTATTCAAGCAGAAACCGCCTGTGATACTTGTGTAACTTGCTCTGGTACAACTTGTTCAGCTAATTATGGAGACCATACACAGGATAGTACTGGTGTAAATACTTGCACTGCAACTTGTGAAGAATGCAATGGTGCTGGAAGTTGTACAGACCAAACTATAGGAGATGATTATTTTGCTCAATGTGCTGGTGCAGCAAGTTGTGCTGATGACCAAGCTAAAACAGAAAATGTCTGTGATGGTGTAGGAGCATGTGCTGGTCAAGTAACTACTAATTGCGATGCTTGTGTGTCTTGTTCAGGAGTAACTTGTTCAGGAAGCTATAGTGACCATACTCAAGACACAGTAGGTACGAATACTTGCGATTCTACTTGTGTAGAATGTAATGGTGCTGATAGTTGTACTAATCAAGATAGTGGTCAAGATTATTTCGCTCAATGTGCAGAAAGTTGTACTGGATACAGTTATACACCGGGTATTTGTGATGGTTCAGCAGCATGTGATACCACGTCATCAATTTGTGATTATTTTTTAGGATGTGATACTACTTCATGTTATAGTACTTGTTCCACTTCAGCCGAATGTAGAGATAGTACTTATGCTTGTGCTTCTGGTGGAACATCATGTGGATTAGCTAATCTTGCTATATCATTAAATGGATTATCAGCAAATAGAGATTATGAATTGGGCACTACTGCAATAATAGATGCAACTACAGATGTTTTATCTGGAGAAATTTGTATTTCAATAGATGAACCTAGATATGGAGACAATTATTCGTGTGCTACAGATACTAATGTATCATATAGTTTAAAATTAGATGATATAGCTTATGATAATATAACCACTGGAGCAACTAATGCTTCAATGATATTTGACAATGGTAATTCTTCTACTGTGAATATTCCTTATTATTCAGATGGAGAATTTGTAAGTTTGCAATTTGGAATTAAAGCAGTAGGAACAGAAGGCGGGACTTGTTATCAAGAAACTGCTAATGCATCAACTGTTGGAGATGGTTCTTGTAATCAACAATATACTGGTGTTTATAGTACATATAATCTTGAAAATGATGGTGACTGGGATACTAAAGAATTTACAAGTGATATTTATATAAATTATACTAAACCGACAGATACAACAACTGGAGCGACATGGCAATATAAAATTTATGATTGGGACGATGGGGATTCATGGCACAATGTAACTATTACAGATGCGTGTTGGAATGCCGATGCATCGAAAATACAATTGAAAACTTATTCTTACCGTCCTGAAATAAGTATTTATACTTGGAAAAAAGGAGCATGTTTTGATGGGTCAAATTGGATTGAACTTTTTAGTTATAGTTATACAATTGTTCCTGGAATATATGAAGAGGGAATATATTGGGATTCATCACCAGATAATGATTATGTAAGAAATCTTTCTATAGATATTCTTAACGATGGAAACATTGATTATAAGATACATGGAAAATATGGATTATATAATACTGAAAAATCCACTTTGACTAATTTTGTAGACGGGGAATCTGGAGATATTACTATGTATGAAGACATACAATCAATTAAAGAGATAACTGTTTCTGGAAATATGTTAGACATACTTACATTTGATTTATTTACAATAAGTCTTACAGG
>Ga0307928_10001140_pt1 | contig 20083 bp, 39 predicted proteins | sample AceLakmetagen232_FD_201815 | JGI IMG/M metagenome (GOLD analysis project Ga0307928, IMG submission 201815) | Saline water microbial communities from Ace Lake, Antarctica - #232 | ecosystem: Environmental > Aquatic > Non-marine Saline and Alkaline > Saline | place: Antarctica: Ace Lake... | reverse complement strand
TATGTTCTATCCGGCGAAAAATCATCTCTTACAGCAACATCACCCTTTTCAGCGGGAAGTGCAAGCATTGCAGCTTCAGATGATACTGGATAATAGTCATTATCACCAATAGAAACAGGATCGATATATGGATTTTGGCTTCTAATAGTCATCCAAGCAATTCCCACATTAGTATTTGACCTACTGTACCGCTAATACAATAGATTGTTTTGAACTCTAATAGCATTGGTTCAGAAGGAGAACTTGGTCCAGCGTCCCAAGAATGGGTTTCACCTGGGCGACTTCCTGGTTTACTAGCAGCAGTCATTGCAGCATCTTCGGAGTGGAAAATTACTGCTGTGTTGCCGTTGATTGCAGCACCATCATCTGATTTAACCCAGAGACAGGATGCATTGTTGTTTGCAACACCAACAGGTACAATTGTTTCTGCAACACCAGTCGGAACGGTTTTCATTCCAGAAGCCAAAATATTTCGTTTTGCAGTCATTATTAATAAATCTCCCTGTGTGGGTATAAAAATTCCTAAACATCTTAGTTCATCTTATACCTACATAGGGAATATGAGTCAAGTACCCGGAATTGTGTTAACTGTGATAAACTACTTTTATTCCAAAGTATTCCATAATACATTGGCAATCTTTGCATGGTTTGCTAGGCATTGCTTTTCCATCTTTCCTGAAACGAGCTACATAAGCAATACAACCTTTTAAATTGCTTCTGTCCTTTACTTTTAACATTGCATCTACTTCAGCGTGAATAGTATAGCTGTTAGGAGCAAACTTAGTAACAAAACTGTTTACTCCTAGTCGGTTTATACCAACAGAAATGAGGGAATTGTGCTTATAAATCAAGCAGCAATGTCGCTTGCTTGGAAAATGTATAAATTCACCATCTCTTTCCATAAATGTATTCATCAATTCCAATTGACGTATAGGAACACCAGCTATAATATCCATTTGTAAATACCCCCGTGCAATTGTTTGTTTTCCTACCTGATAAACACCTGATCTACTTCAAGTTCTTCTTTTGCTTTATCAAACAACTGTTTTAAGAATGCTGGATGGAAGGAGATATTTTTCAATGTAGTATCTTCTATTCCCTCAAACCAAACAAACTGTTGTAGATAGTATCTTTGACATCCAGCCACAATTTTATTTATCTCTTTGAAATCCTCTAGTTGTGTTATTCCTGGTAAGATTGTTGTTCTTACCTCATGTTCAATTCCGCTTTCTTTAACCAATTCAATTGAATGCTTAATTCTACTAACATCAACCATAGAGGAATTGGTGATATATGGATATTGTTGTTCTGTGCCTTTAACATCAATTGCTACATAATCCACTAACTTCCGAGACAAGATGTCTGCTAATAGATTTGGAAAGTAACCATTTGTATCAATCTTGATTAGAATCTTATTTGCCTTCAGCCATTCGAGGAAACGAATAAATGCAGCCTGCTCTGGTAGCGTTTCTTGAAAAAGCGGTTCTGCACCAGTAATGCAAACCGCTGAACATGGCGTATATTTACCTTCTGTAAAATTAAGTATTCTTTTTTTCAAGTCTTGATCTAATTCAAGCGAGTTGCCAACCGGAATATCCCACAACTCACAATTATAACAATATCGGCAACGAAAATTACAATCTTTAACAAAAATTACGTTGCAAAGTTGACCAGGATAATCAATTACTGAATACTTAACCGCAACTATTTTGTTATATTTCATACATTTTCCTATCTGTGAATTCACTTTGTTTCCCCTTATTCCATTGTCTAACTGGACTGTAATATCCAACCGTTCTGCTGTAAATATCACAGGTTAGATCACACTTTGGACAATTTGCATGTTCTCCTGTAATAAATCCATGCTCTGGACAAATGGAATAAGTCGGAGAGATCGAGAAATATGGTAAATTGAAATTACTTGCAATCATCTTCACCAGTTGCTTACATGCTCGCCAATCGGTAATTGATTCACCAAGGAATGTATGAAACACGGTTCCACCAGTATAAAGTGGCTGAATCTTTTCTTGATGTTTAAGAGCAAGAAACAAATCATCGGTCGCACCAACAGGAAGCTGTGTAGAGTTTGTGTAATAAGGATCAATCGTTCCATTGTGTGCGCTACCAGGAAGATGTTTGTCTTCCCTAGCAAAACGATAAGATGCACCTTCCGCTGGTGTAGCCTCCAGATTAAATAACATATTGGTTTCTTGCTGATATTCCAACAACTTGTCTCGCATATGGTTTAATATCTTCGCTGTGAATTCAACTCCTGCATCGGATAGAATACCATCGTTGATTGGTTTGTAATTTTGTAAACATTCTTCCATTCCAATAATTCCGATTGTGTTGAAATGGTTAGACCAATATTTTCCGGTTTTTTCCTTAACCTCGGAAAGATACGTTTTAAGATATGGATAAAAATTATTTTCTGTATATTCCTCAATTATTTTCCGTTTAATAACAAGACTTTCCTTTGCTTTGTCCATTAGTCGATCTAATTCAAGGAAAAAACCATGTTCGTCTTCTGCATTATATCCAACCCTCGGGAGATTAACAGTAACTACTCCAATAGAACCAGTTAAAGGAGCAGACGAAAATAGACCACCATTTCGCTTATGAATCTCCTTCATATTAAGTTTCAATCTGCAACACATTGACGTAACATCTTCTGGTTTTAGATCTGAATTCATAAAGTTGGAAAAATAAGGAATTCCATATTTTGCTGTCATGTCCCATAGATATTTATGATTTCCATTCTCCCAATCAAAGTCGTCTGTTAAATTATAAGTTGGAATCGGGAAAACAAATGGTCTTCCGCTTGCATCTCCTTTTGTCATTACTTCACAGAAAGCACGATTGATAAGATCAACTTCTTTTTGAAACTCGCCATATGTTCTCAGTGTTCGTTTTCCGCCAATGATAACAGCTTGATCCTTATAAGCAGCAGGAACAACCAAATCCATAGTCAAATTGGAAAATGGTGTTTGCCCACCCATTCTAGTAGGTACGTTCATGTTGAAAAGGAATTCTTGCATTAATTGCTTGATTTTATCAAAAGATAGATCATCTTCAGCGACAAAGGGAGCAAGCAACGTATCAAAATTGGAAAATGCCTGTGCTCCAGCAGCTTCGTTTTGTACTGTATATAGGAAATTAACAATTTGCCCTAAAGCTGTAGAAAGATGCTTCGCTGGAGAAGACACTACCTTCCCTGGCACTCCGCCAAATCCTCGTACAAGCAAATCTTCTAAACTCCAACCACAGCAGTATGCTGAAAGTGAAGAAAGGTCGTGAATGTGAATCGATCCATCTTGATGTAGTTTCTGTATTGCCGCTGGATATATCTTAGTCAGCCAGTAATGGGCAGTTACTGCCCCAGTGATATGAATGTTGAATCCCTGTAAGGAGTAGTCCATATTTGAATTTTCATTAATTCTCCAATCTTTACCAGAAAGGTAATCTTCTACCATTGCGTTGATTTTGTCCATGTTGTTATAATTCCTCCGTCTTTACTCTTGAAATTTTGTTAATTGTTTTACACGGAATCAGGATAACCCCGCCAACCAACTCCGCGTCTAAGGCAATGTCTCTAGCTAATATCAAACACTCATCTGTGTGGTGGATATAATACCCGACAATATTGAGTATTAACACATTATCTTTGACATATTCATCATTGATAAGCTCGATATCAACCCACCCCTCTGGAATCGAAGTTAAGCCAATTAAATCAACCATCAACGGCTCATAAAGCGAGAAATCCCATATTTTTGTCATCTGTTCCTCCATCTAATTGCGTGTAAAATCAAACACTTATGATCTGCACGATGAATACAACACTATAGCATGGGGCCTGCGTGAAATCAAGTGCCTAAATGAATTATTAAAAGGAGCATAAAAAAGATACATGGTTGACATCGAGGATCAACCGTGCTATTATTCGATCATAAATTGGATGAAAGTTGAAGCATTACAAAGTGAAGAAACGGAAACACAGGGGGAAATAACACATGCTACCAGATATGATAAAACCAGAATTAATTGAATTGGTAAATGAGCTTAAACCTGGGGAGATTACAACCCTAGACGACGCATTTAGATTAAGTATTGAGAAATGGATAAGGATTCGGGATGCGTGGAAGGATGGAAGGGAAATCCTTGTTGAAAATTATTTAGATTGCGAAGAAAGCTGTACTGAAAGCAGTTTATGTTTTCCGGCTTGGGATGAATGGTGGAACATTTCAAATGCACTACGCCACGAAGAAACAAAACAAGCATTGGTTCCTCTTGCCAATCAACTAATCAGACGAATTGCTTTAGAGCACATTAAGGTTAAACATCCGTGGGAACCAAATCCGGGTTTTGAAAAGAATGAAGAAAGATTGAAACTTAAAAATGGATATTTCTTTATAGTCACGTATTCTGGTTTTGTTCATTTGTCAAATATCTATGATAACGAAACGCTGCATGGTTCAATAATAGAATGGAAATATAGTTCCAAATCTACTGCAAAACGCGGTGTAGCACGTATGATTCTAAATTCACAAAAGTTTTTAACCAATGGTAAAAAGGTGCTGGATATAATGGACGGAGTATTGAAACAGCAGAAGCCGTTTAGTTTATACTCGGACTCAGATAGAAGCACAGCAAATAAATCAAAAAAAAGAATCTATAATGCAATGCAGTTGTTGGGATAAAGGAAGGAGAATTAAAATGAAAGAAACCTTTTGGGCTGATCCGCAAATACAAAAGTTGTTGGGATATACAGAAATAGCTAAGTATTTGTCATCAAGTTATGAAGCTACGCCAGCAATTCAAAAATGTGGTGTACAGCTAACCACTTTTACTCTAAAAAGAGAATTTATCTACGACGATAGGTTTATTCCTACCGCTGATATTCTTGAATTAGAAGAACAAGAAATCTTATATAAATTAGGAGTTGACCTAGACTGTATTCTCTTAGGCTTATTCGTCAACTATGCTGCCAAACATAAAGTACTAATGATGATGCCATTTATCCATGATGATTCGTTGTATCAGTTACGCTCAAAGGTAAGTCACGGTATTGTTCCCAATGGGGGATGGTTTTTAACACTTGGACCAAGAGCATTGCATAAATGGGTGCATGACCACACTAATACAAGCCATCTCTTACAAGAATACTGCCAAGCACATACAATATTTGGTGCAAAAATATTTACAACAAATGCTTATCCAGAATATCAAGTAGGTCAGCCGGTTCCTGCCCTTGTTCCCGGACCAGACAATTTAGTTGTGTTCTCCAATACAAATTATTGGTTCTTAGATTTCGGTCGCTCAAAAGTAATTACTACACACATTAGTCGTAGTGATGAAGCGTGGCGAGAAACAAGAAAAACATATACTTTCCAAGTAACTTTTGGTTCGTTCTATCCAGATGATTTATCACTAGTTTCCGCTGGCTATGGTGTTCAAGCATGACAAAAAAAGTAAACCTGAATAAACTACCGTTTGGCAAAATACCGGACACATCAGTTGCAAGATTGTTTGGTTTGGAAACCAAAATTGTTCGTAGTGAACGCACAAAAAGAAAGATTGAAAAATTTTCAATGGAGCAGGAACTAGACAAAATAATGATGAACGTGAAATTGAAAGAGTTACAACTTAGCAGGGCAGAATTAGAAAACCTTTTATACATGTCTAACAAAGAAGAAAAATAGGGGGGGACAAAATGGAAAACAGAAAAAATTGTGTGTTGCCGGAATATGATGAAGAAAATGAAGTTATAGATTTAGAAACCGCAGTTGTTTTAAGTCTAAAAAAATGGAAACTAATATACAAGAACTGGAAAAGTGGAAAAGAAATTTTGACAGTAGAAGACAAATATCCTATTTTTTCAGAAAGCTGTGCGTTGTGTAGTTTTTATTACGAGGCATGTGAAGATTGTGTATTAAACGAAAAAGTTGAGGATGGTGCGTGTTGTAGGGCATGGGTAAAAATGAACAATGCACATAGCATATTCCGATTTAATGCAGACGATTATTCCAAAGCAGAAAAAAAGAAGGAAATCAAGAAACTAGCCCCATATGCATTGGCGATGGTAAACCATATAGAAGACGCATTGGATAAATTCAACAAAACGAAGAAAGTTGGATGGGTAGAAAAAGACGGAGATACTATTCGCTATAGGCTAAAAAATGGATATGCACTTAACATATGTAGCATAGAAACAGTTATGATAGACCCAGGCGGGTGTCTTTTGTATCTTAGCCGACACAATAAGGAAGTTGCAATCTTTGGGTATTACTCTAGGAGATCAAACGCAAAGCGAGCAGCTAAATCAATAATCGAAGCAATGTCTGTTTATTTGGACCAATTTAAGGAGGAAAATCAAGATGATAGCAACTAGAACCTTAGTTAATGTAGTCGATCCATCGGCAGAAATTCTAACGCCGAAAGCATGGATTAAAGAATATCCAAAACTAGTAGAAGAATGCGGGAGGACTTGTTATAAAAGCGAAAATCAAATTACGCATACATCAGCGGCAAACTTTATTAAGCGACTGATTAAAAATGGGCATGAATCTGTTTTAGAGCACGTTGGTGTTACAGCCAAATTCATTTGTAGCCGGGCTTGTTCACACCAATTGGTAAGACACCGGATTGCTTCTTTTTCACAAGAAAGCCAACGATATTGCAACTATACAAAGAAAGGATATACAATTATTGTTCCTCCGAAGATAAATCAGCAGTCAATGATAGAACCAGGAACATATCAGATGTGTTGGAATCCAGAGAGCAGATTATATTACCTTAGCGGAGTCACAAATAATAAAATTTATAACGCGAGTATTTTTATTTCTAGTGTATGCGACTCAATTGACACCTATAATGGTATTCTACGGGCTTCTGATATTAACCCAGAGGATGCAAGGTTTGTGTTGCCAAATGCAATGAAAACAGAAGTAGTAATCACAGCTAATCTAAGAGAATGGAGGCACATCTACAGAGAACGAGTATTAAACCAACACGCGCAATGGGAGGTTCAACATTTAGTACGCTCTGTTGTTTCGGATCTATTCAATGTAATTCCTGAATTTTTTGGTGATATTTATGAACTCCCCAACTAAAGGAAGGATTTCAAAAGGCGATGTAGTTATTTCAACTTGGGACGACACTTGGCCGTTCGATATTTATTTCAATGATATCAACCGTCGAGTTCTTTATGTGTGGCACGTTAAAGAACAAGATCCACAAGAATTTGAATATGAGGCAATGAAAGCAAATTTAAAAAGCTGGTTGGAATATATGCGAGCATTCTATGATCTCGAAAACAAGGTAGTAAACAAGTTGAAAACCGATATTCTACAATATTTCAACTGGATAGAGAATCCACTATGAAAAGGAGTAAAGAATACCATTGCTCTAACTGTGGGGATTGTTGTCAAAATATTTCTCTATTTGTTAGTCCAGAAGAATTAAAAAAATTAAAAAGAAACTATCCAGAAAGCCTCACCTGCAAATTTAATAACCCAATCCGAGATATCTTCTGGATGGTGAATTTGTTGGAAAGCATTCCAAAGGAAGATAAGGATTATTATACCAAATATGTTAGTGCAGATCTCAAAGACTATAAATATCGATGCATTTGTTATTCCAGCAAACATGGGTGTTTAATAGAAAAGTTATTAGGAAAGAGATTTAAACCAGCGGTTTGCGCAAAGTATGGTGTTAATTATCTTGGGACACCATCAATCTTATGTACAATGCGAAACTACTTAAATGCAACCCAGGATGATTTAGAAGCAGAAGAAATTGATAAACCCAAACAAGGAGAATAACAAATGACTACTGAACAACAATTTGAAGAATTGATTACTAAACTTAGTTCTATTCTAAGTAGCCTAGAAAAAATGGATACCCGGATGATTTTGGTTGAAGCAAAGCTAGCCGGGTTGAAGAATGGACTGAGGTATCCATATTATCAAGTTTACCCAAATTTCCCAACTTACCAGCCAACTACGATCACTTGGTATACAGGAACAGAAACAGATACAACTGGGCACACAGAGATTACAAAAGAAGATCATATAAACAAGCTGAAAACAATTCCAAAGGAGAACAATTAAAAATGAAAACACAAAACGATACGCAGATGCAATGGTACTTAACTACCAACAAAAAAAACACACCACTTGCAAAATGCAATTTGGGTGAGTACACGATTTATATTGCCAGTGACCTTGAGCTATATGATATTTATGTTAAGGAGGACAAGAATGATATCATGTTTCGTGTTCCTGGCTTATTTGACACTTCCTTAAATTTAGCAATGAATAAAGCAGAAAATTGGTTATCCCTTGTTAATTTGGGTGAATTTATTCGAGATATTCCTGTAACTCTCTAACTAATACCACAAAGGAGAACAATTAAAAAATGAAAGTACAACTAATTTCCAAGGCAGCCGCCCTTCTTTTATCTTCAATTCCAGAAGGAGATGAAATTGCTTCAACCGTTTTTTATATCTTTGGGGATATCCTAGAAAGCATTAGGAACGAAAAATCACTCACTCTAAGTGAAACAGAAATCGACACACTAAAGGCATATGAGCATCTACTACGATCTGGTGGTTATGTTATTGACCACAAGGAAGATGGCTTGGATGAACTAATGCTTGGTGTTGCTGATGTGTTGGGCAATTTGTCTAAATCAATTCAAAACGAATTTTTCAGCGCAGTTCTACATGGGATGGCCGATGCAATCATGGACGCCGTAATTGAATATAGAAAGGATCAAGAGTAGATGACAAATCTGTTAGCCGAAATACAAGACAAAATCAGGGATAAATGCGATGAAGTAAAAGCATTGCTTATCAGCAAAAACAAACACTATGGAAATAGTGCCTTATATCCTGTACGAATATTTTCACAAGCTGATCCAACAGAACAAATCAAAGTACGAATCGATGATAAGCTAAGTCGGTTTAAACGTGGAGTTACAATCGAAGGAGAAAGCGAAGAACAAAACATAAAAGATTTGGCTGGCTATTTGGTGTTGTTGTTAATCGCAAATGAGCTACAAGCAATACCTTCAGTTGAGGACAAGTGGACAGACTAGATAAGATAAAGATAGGGTTATTTTGGATCGGTTTGGTCCTTGGAATAAGTTTTGTGTTTTTATTTTCCCCTGTTCCAGTAGAAACACAACCTTGGACCATTCCTTTCCAAGATACATTTATATCCGCAGAACCAGAAGAACTAAACAATTGTATTGATTATATCATGGTTCCAGTGCTTCAAATATATAGTCATGCAGATAAGGACTATGTGTATGAAGTAGCTGAAAACATTTGTCTTCAAACTATGGGCAAAGATATAAATCAACTAAAGATAGCCACAATTGTTGGTGTAGAAACATCTTGGAGAAAGCAAGAAGGTCGCGGCAAAACAGGGGATTATGGACCAATGCAAGTAAACCAAATACATCATGCTGAGTTCGGGGATAAATATAATACAGACCTAGCAGAAAACATAAGGGTTGGTATTATCATTTATGAGCGATGTGGTTGTAAATACTCGTGTTATAACGGCGGAGGAACAGCGGGCTATGCAGCACGAGCTAGACGGTATGAAAGAAAACTGCATGGAGTATATAAATAAAATAGGCAGTTATTTTTTTGTTGACATCGTGGACGTGGTGTGCTATAGTTAGCTAGTCAAATAGGGGGGTATAAAAAATGAAATTACTTTGTACAGAATGCAATGAGGAACAAGATATATATGTTAGTCCATTGTATTGCGAAGACTGCGGAGCAGAACTACTTGATGTTGAAGCAGAATTAAACTTTATTAAAGATCTAAAAAGCGCAAACAAAAAACAAATGGATGCAAGCTACGAAGACTTATACCACGAGTTATATCAAAAATCAGAGTTTGAGGTTTGCAGACTCAAGGACGAAATTGCTAAACTAAAGGCAGCATTAAGAGTAGAAGATTTTAAAATTAAGTGTAATGTTGATTTTAAAATACAGCCAACTAGTGACATGCTAGAAGCAAAGGAAAACAAATGAAACAAAACACAGAACCAGTTTCTGCTATTGAAGCGATGGTTGCTGGACTCCAGCGCAAACTTGCTGAATTAGCTGTACTTCAAGCAAATGAACAGCTTAGACCATTTAGAATGAATCATGCTTTGATAATCCAAGAAGAAAACTGCTGGTGTTGTTGTAATCAATTTCCAATAGAACGTGGAGTTATTGCATATGGAATTACACCCAAAGAAGCCGCTGCTGAATATGATAGAATTTGGGAGGGAAAATAAACAAATGAAACAAAACAAACCGTTCAACATTGGCGTGGTTGGCCTTGGACATTGGGGGCCAAACCATGTAAGGATTTTCTCACAACTACCGGATTCACAGATTACTTGGGTATGCGATAATGACAAGAATCGGAAAGCGATTGTACAGAACAGTGCTCCAAAGGCACGTTTTACCACTGACTTCGTCGATCTGTTAAATGATCCAGAACTTGACGCGCTGGTGGTCTCCACGCCCACCGCGACTCACGCGAAGATCGTGCGCCGGGCAATGGAAGCGGGCAAGGACGTGCTGTGCGAAAAGCCGCTGTGCCAAACCCTGCGTCAGTCCACGGTCCTGGCCCAATTGGCTGAGCGAGAGAGCCGGGTACTGATGACTGGTCACATTTTTCTTTTCCATACAGCCGTTACCGAACTAAAGAAACTACACACAAATGGTGATCTTGGCAAACTACATTACATGCATGCGGAACGCACTAATCTTGGTCCATTTCGCTATGATGTAGGCGCAGTCCACGACCTTGCAACTCATGATATTTCGATTTTTAATTGGATATTGGACGCAGTGCCAGAAGCGGTTAATGCTGTGGGATATTCATCGTTACAAAAAGGAATCGAGGATTATGCTTTTCTTACGTTGCATTATCCGCAAGATATAATTGCTCATATACATGCTAGTTGGCTCAATCCACGCAAGGTGCGCGAAATCACTATTGTAGGTGATAAACAAATGGTAGTCTTTGACGATCTTAGTCCGATTGGTCCAATTGCACTTTATCGAAAAACCGTAACTCGCCAGAACTATGCAGACTTTGGTGAATTCAAGCTGTTGGCAAGCGAGGGTGATTTGCATTTCCCAAAGGTACAAATGCAAGAACCGCTTAAAGCACAAGCAGAATCGTTCTTGCAAGCATTAGATACCAGAAAGGTGAACAAATCTGATCCACAATTTTCGCTTGGCGTAATGCGAGTGTTAGATGCGGTACAGCGTTCAATGCGGTGCAACGGTACTCGCGTATCACTCAAGGGGGTATAAAATAAAAATGAAAGTAAACTTTATTGATCTACAAGCACAATTAGATACAATTCGCGCTGAGGTAATTACTAGGATGTTGGTTGTCGTAAATAGTACATCATTTATCATGGGACCAGCACTACGTGATTTTGAGAAAAAGTTTGCGGAATATATTGGCACGAAACATTGTCTAGGAGTAAGTTCTGGACTAGATGCACTAACACTAGCACTCATGGCGTTAGATGTTGGTCCTGGTGACGAAGTTATTACAGCAGCAAATACTTATATCGCAACCGCTTTAGCAATCTCTAAAACAGGGGCAACACCTGTATTAGTTGATGTTGATGAATTCTACAATATTGATCCAACTCTTATTGAAGCAGCAATCACCAAACGCACAAAAGTTATTTTGCCTGTGCATTTATATGGGCAAGCAGCAAATATGGGGCCAATCCTTGAATTGGCAAATAAACATCACCTAAGAGTTGTAGAAGATGCAGCACAGGCACATGGCGCGTGTTATCACGTAAAACATTGCGGTTCATTAGGCGACATCGGCTGTTTTAGCTTTTACCCAGGAAAAAATCTTGGAGCCTATGGTGATGGCGGAGCAATTGTTACTAACAATGACGAAATTTACAAGAAAATCAGTATGTTAAGAGATTATGGACAAGAACAAAAATATGTGCATCTTGTTAAAGGTGGTAATCATCGTTTGGATGATTTGCAAGCAGCCGTGTTAAGTGTAAAATTACGCTACTTAGATAGGTGGAATCAAGCTAGATTTTTAGCAGCAAAGCGTTATGATGCTCTTTTGGCTGATTCCAATCTTCTGACAATACCAAAGCGTACTAATCGGGGACTACATGTTTATCATCTTTATGTCGTGCGTGCTCCGCAACGGGACGAACTGTTGGCGTATTTAGCAAGTCGTGAAGTTTATTGTGGAATTCATTATCCAATCCCGCTGCATTTGCAACCAGCCTACGCCGATCTTGGTTTGGGAAAAGGTACATTTCCGGTAACTGAACAAGCAGCGGGGGAGTTGTTATCATTGCCGATGTTCCCCGAGATTACGCCAGAACAACAAGAATTTGTTGTTCAATGTATTGATGAATTTTATAACGACAAGAGATAGGGAGGGAAAATGAATTTACCAAGTAATGACGATGTTTTAGGTATTTCGCGCGAACGATACCAGGCGACGCTGTCGGATCTATCGGAGTTACGTCGAGACAACGCCCGGCTGAAAGCCGACAACGCCCGGCTACGAGCGGCGCTGGAGGCGGTGGAATGGGTGAGCCTGCCAGACCCACAAGATAAATACGATTGGTGCCCCGCCTGCTGTGAATACGAGGCTCGCTATGGAGAAGCGTCGAAGCACGCCCCGGACTGCACGACCGGCAAGGCGCTCAACCGGCCCGAGTGCGAGGGCACGGGCGAATTAACCGAGTGCAAGGAGGAAAAGTAAAATGAATAACTTGCTAAAAGAATTTTGGGAATGCCAAGAAAAGTTATCAGAACTAAGCACGAAAGGTAATAAACTATATACAAAAATTCTCGAAAGAAGTTTGTTGTGTTCGTGTTCTCCAGTTAATAATTTGTGCCCAACTTGCGCGCGGCTACAAAAAGAAACGAAATGTTTTAAACGTGGTGATTTATTTATTGGAATTCAGGATATTCGGATAGGAACCGTTGCTCACTATATTAGCGGGCCAACTGGGGGATGTGCGTACACATTAGGCATCTATTCTGCTGGAACGGTAGAACAAGAATACACAATTGGTGGTGATGAATATATATGCAATTGTGATTCGTGGTGGAGACCGATGACCGAAGAAGAAACACGATTTTATACAGCACTTGTTAATTCAGGTATGCTAAATGTCAAGGAATACAATAAGGGAGCCAAGCACGTATTAGATACTTGGATGAATTTTTGGATTCAAGCGCATTATAAGCTAACTAGCAATCATAATAAAGATATTTGTTTGCTGTGCAAACTAATGGGGCTCAATTTCAAGACGCTTTTAGAATTTGTTGATGAAATAATTACGGAACAAGAGAAAGAAAAAAACAAGGAGAAATAACATGCTAATCGAAACTAATTATGGAACCGAAGATGGAACGGATGTATGCAAAGAACTAAGAAGGCGAAATGGTACTTTTCTTAACCGAGAAGAGCTTGAAGTTCAACGTATATCAATGTCCCCCCGCACTCCAGATGAACATAAATTTCTATTGAAGTTTCTTGCAAACATAGAAACCGATTTTTTCCAGACGCTTATTGATGGCGATGGAGAAGTGTGGGTAATGTTTGAGATAATCCAAAATAAGTATGTTGGATAGCATAATGGATAGCGAACTAGAATGTTTAAATTATGCAAAGACGTGTTTGGATCAAGTTCTGAGAAGTATAGGCGAAATGCATTGCACCTGTGACATTTCATATCAAGTGAGAAATCTTAAAGACCCAGATTGTGTAAAATGCACTTATGGTTCATTTTTTATCGAGGAAAAAGATGTTGCTTATCTCGAATCATTACAACGGCATGTTGAAAAAGTATTAAAGGAGAACAAAGATGACTGAAAAACAACCGATAACAGATGCCGTAGCTTTAGAAACACCAACTGCCGAGAAAGAGCCAACCGTGGTTCCAACACCATTTAAGCTAGAACCAAATATGTTAATCGTAGTTCGCGGAACTACATATGTTGTGAAATCAGTAAGGGAAAATGGAAAAGCAATTATTAAACCGCTAAAGAGAAGCACACCTAGAAAGAAAGAGAAGGTATAAAAATGGCGACACTAAAGGCCCAAGTAGCTAAACTAAAACAAGAAAAACTTGAACTGTTAAGTGTATTGGAAAGCACTTATCGTGTAGTAAATGCTATTACGATAAGTGGTCCAAATAAGACTTGCTTGTTCTGTGGGGCAAAAGCTGGTGAAAAACATTTAGCTGCGGACTGTTTTGCTGCTCAAGTATTGAAGAATGTGTTATACTATCTTCATTCTTTCAATACAATCAAAGCACAATTAGAAGTTTGTGATGGCTGTGTTTACGCAAACCAACATGCAGGAGAACAAGAACTCAATTCTATGGATGCTACCCAGTATTTTGGCTCTAGTTATTTAATTGATTGTCTGTATCCATTTGAATTTGCTGATATCAAAGGCCACTTTCAATATGGAGTTGCACAACACGAATGTAGTTTGACATGTCCATATTATAAGAAAAAAGGAGAAAAGGGAGGTAGCAACAATGAAGCTAAGTAAAAAATGGAAACGAGATGAGGCTGGTAATTATTCACTAAAGCTGAACAACGGGCGCACAATGGTTGTCTCAAACGGGGGAGAATTAAATACCGCTTGGGAGTGGGAAATTGTTCCGCGTAACTTCTATCGTTGGTATAACATATTGTGCGATCCACAATCCTTCCGTGATTCTTACGACGCTCGCCGCTCCGCAGAGGGCTTAATCAGGGCGATGCAGGGAGTTGAGTTATGAGCGATGCACAAAAGCCCATGAGTCCCAAGCTCCGCAAGGCGTTGCTGGCAACGGCGGCTCACTGCGACGAGTGGGCAGCGTTGGGGTGCAGGTATAATAACAACACGAGGTATCGGTATTGGCGAAACCTGGAACACGGAAGCTGTGCGCTATGTGGCGCAGCGGCTAGTTGCCTCGATTGTCTTATCTACCCGTGCCGTGAATATAAGCCCCGGGGCCACCGCACTCCCTTTAGAGATACGCCGAACCTCACTCCGCGTGCTCAGATCGCGTGGTTCCGCGCGGCGGCAAGGGAGCTACGGGAAATGGCGAAGGGGGAAATCATGGAAACAATAGAAAGCACTGAGAAAAGAGAAGCGGCCATAGAGTATGTTAGGGCCAAACAGGAATACGAGAACGCCAATAAGCGGTGGGTCGACGCCGAAGAAGCGGAAAAGGAAGCACTTACGCAGATGCGCCTTGCTGCGGAGAAAATTCATCGACTGCTGAGTCATGATGAGGTTGTGGTTTTGGCAGAAAAGGGAGTATGTATACACAACGGAGGCTCTTGTGTGAACAGGGCGGAAATTCTACGGATAGCAGACTATGAATCGAGTTGAAATTCGTCCAGCTAAATTGTTTAATTTGGGGGATCAAGTAAGGTATAAACACAATTAAGGAGAAAATAAATGAGTAAAAATAAATTACTGAGTAAAAAGTGGGTAAAAGATGTAGAAAATGATTGGTCCCTAACCAGCAACGGTATAATAATCCATGTTCATAAAGATTGGGATATTTACGATCTATGGACGTGGAGTATAACACTCGACTATGGTTATGAATTCCACACGGATTGCAGATTTACAAGAGCATGGGATGCTCGTAGATCAGCAGAAAGATTCTTTAAACAAATGAAAAAGCTAGAACTGTAATTATAATAAGGAGAAAACAAATGGATGATGAAATAAAAAATAGGCGCAAAGGTAACTTTGTAGAGTTCTATGCAGACGCAAGAAATCAACCAATTGATTTAATTCCGAGAATACCTCCAGATATTAGTCAAAATGCGGAAGTTCATATTCATCTTATTCCATTTTATCCTGATGAAGTTATCGAAAATAAAGATGATGTTAATGCGCTTATTACATTGCGGGTTGTAAAAATAACCGGATTGCGACTAAACAGCATTGAAATTACAGATGGAGAAATGTTTGTTGGAGTAACAACCAAGTTTTGGAATCCGATCTTTAATAAAATAAAAGAAGAAATCATATATACAATTCTACATAATTGGGAATATGATAATAATTATCAGGAATTTTATGATGCTCGCTGGCCTGGCTGGCCCAAGTGCTAAACAACAAAAAAAGAAAACCACATGGAAACAAACCACAAAGAATGCATTGTTAAACTTCCTGAGCATTTAGCGCCATACAGAGAGAATAAAGAAACTGTCTGTATAGATGTTCTTATACTCGGGACAATGTTAGAACTGTGGAGAAACAAAATAATAACGCTTGGTTGTTGCCAAGAATATCCAGGTCGGGGCTGTCCAGCCGTAGTTATTAGCGGAGCATATGATTATGATATGATAGATAAAATCTTTTCTATCATATCAAATTGTGATGATAGAAAATGGGTGGTGTTGCAATGGAAAGATGATTTGTTGTTACCATACTATAAAAAGGAGGAAACAAATGAACAATAGTAACATAGACGACCACATTACACATTTGGCTAATTGGATGCGGAGCGAGACAGGAGGAAATGAACACGATGTGCTATTAGCTCAGGCACGTCTATTTGCCTATCACGCCCAACAGTTTGAAATTGCCGCTGGAATTCTAAGACGCAGAGAAACAGAAAAGCGTGATGAAGCGGCGGAACAAAGCATCGATATCAGCAAGGAATAAAGATGCCAGACATGAAACCAACATATCAAATTATAGATGGGATTCTAAAGGTAGTAAATGATGCTTCTCTTGGAATCATATATACATCAGAACCAGTTGAAAAGCGCAACTGGCTTGTACAACGATTTGGAAAGATAAAGAAAAAGACTATACCTCGTGGTCCAGGACCATTATGGTTTGGTGGCCCAATTCCACCTTGGACGATACAGGAAGGCAAGGTCAAAAAGGGTGGACGCAATAATCCGCCACAAGGCCCAAGACCGCCTGCTCGCCGTAGGCCAGCGGGTGTAAACCATGTACAACACGGCGGAAGTTTTAATAGCTGGCCTTCACAACCAAGATTGGATACAAAACCACAAGGTAGTAGATCATGGAGAGACAAATGAACACAACTAACTTCCTAATCCAGACAGAACACGGAATAGTCAAACACGATTTCGCTTTTGCTCTGATAGAAGCAATAGACTTCAATAGGTGGTTCTATAAAGATAAGCATATGTTTCCTTACACTTTAACCGACAAAGACTTAACACAGAATTGTATACCGATCGGTTCTGTTGAATTCGTCTCCAATTATCTCAATTTCTTTTTTAACTCAACCCCCAAACCAATCAACGTACCAACTGAACTATTTAAATACGCAGGAAGACACATTTTCAATGGAACAAATAAAGACTTTCCAAATAATGATGGAAAGGAATATTTTGTTAAAGACAACGACAAAATAAAATCCTTTACGGAAAGGTGTAGAAACAACACACTTATTCAACCAGGAAATTATCAAATATCAACCGTGATAGAAAACATTCTTGCTGAGTGGAGAATATTTGTTTATAAAAAAGAACTTGTTGGTATCCACTACTATCTAGGAGATCTTGGTATTTTTCCAGATGTAGAGAAAATCAACCTTATGATAAATGAATATACTTCCAGTCCAATTGCATATACCTTAGATGTAGGAATTGCAGCAATTGATGATAACAAAACCAGAGAAACATTTGTTATCGAAGTACATGACTTCTTTAGCTGTGGTACATATGGTTTCTCTGATTACAACCTACTACCCTGGATGTTTATTAACTGGTTTAATGAATACCTAAGCAAGAATAAAGAAGGAGAAAACAAATGAAATGGATATTTGACAAAGTACCAGAAAAAGATGGGTTATTAGTACTCGGGATTGCGGAATTCCCAGATTACTACAACATTGGAAAAACACTTAGAAAGCCCGTGATTGTGTGGCATGACTGGGTATCGAACTGCTGGTGGGATGACCAACATTCAGACAATCAACTAAACATAATTTGCTGGATGCCAATACCAGATTGTCCAGAGACGGGAGAAGACAAATGAACAAAGATCTTGACACTCGCTTATTGGAACTCGGTAAGACAATACTTGCTAATTTAGAAATAATACGGTGGGAGAAAATCGAGCCGCAAAATATCAACAACGCTAAAAATATACTTCGTTATACGATCGCCGCATTTATGGCTAAAAACGGCGATGTTTATGATGCACCGGAATTTGATATTGAAGTTGGTCGTGTAGAGAACTGTATAAAGCTAATTCCAAAGAATAACTTAGCAAGACGAATTGGAATGTTGCTATGTGGCGAAGAAGAGATTGAATTAGATTATAGCAACCAAGGAGAACAAAACAATGTTTGAAATAAAGGGAAAACACACAACCGCAAAAATATTCCTAGATGGTGGGGTAGAGGAATCTTGTCTAAAACAAATTATTTATTTCATCAATCACCCACACTTTGAAAAACCAGTAGCAATCATGCCGGATTGTCATGCGGGAAAGGGTAGTGTAATTGGATTTACCATGCCATTAGGTACTAACGTAATTCCTAATGTAATTGGTGTTGATATTGGCTGTGGAATGAGAACCATTAAATTTGGCGCACATTTGCCACATGTTTGCTACAAAGATGAAACATTCCTAGCAATGCTCAATCACCAAATAAGAAAATTAATTCCATTTGGTTTCAACATAAGAAAAGAGGATGATTGTTCTATTCTTTCTTATTTTAACTCCAATTTTCCGTTTGAAGCAACAACAAGAAAATTAGAGGGATTTACACAGATATTCAATCGAAGATATAATGTTGACTATAGAGCTATAGAATACAACCATGCTTGGTTTAAACAAACCTGTGAACGAGTAGGAACAGACACAGCTAAAGTTATTCGCAGTATTGGCACATTAGGCGGAGGAAATCATTTTATTGAACTTGGTCAAAGTAAAAACAACCCAACAGATTACTATTTAACTATCCACACTGGATCAAGAAACTTCGGAAGCAGAGTTTGTAAATATTGGCAGCAACTTGCAACCAAAAGAAAGAAGGATAAATTTTTTGGGACACTAGAAGAAGAAATTGAAAGAATAAAGGCAATGTACTCCGACAAACGATTGTGGGAACCGGCAATCAAGAAAGCAAAACATGGTAGATCGGGATTAAAAGCAACAGATTTTGATAGCTTGGTTGGTAAAGATATGTACAATTATTTGGTCGATATGATTTTTACCCAAGCATTTGCTGAATTTAACAGATTTGTGATTGGAGATATAATTCTTAGTGACGTATTAGATTCATACGATGATTCAACAATCAATACTATTCATAATTATATCGGGGTAGATATGATTATTCGTAAAGGAGCAATTTCCGCATATGCCGGAGAAAAAGTAATCATCCCACTCAATATGAGGGATGGAACTTTGATCTGTACAGGCAAAGGAATAAAAGAAGCAAATTACTCTGCTCCACACGGGGCAGGAAGGACACTATCAAGATCCCAAGCAAGAAAAAATTTGGATTTAGAGACAGCAAAAAAAGAAATGGCTGGAATCTACTGCAACTTGAATTCAAATAGCTTAGATGAGGCTCCTGGTGCCTACAAAGATACAGCTACGATCATAGATGCAATCAAACCACTGGTCGATATTGTTGATTGGATTAAACCAATCTTGGTTTTAAAAGATAATAAAGAAGGAAAAGACAAATGATTAACGAGAAAAATCCTGGTTGCAGACAGTGTAAATGGTTTGAACGTCCAAACGAATGTGCTTGTCCTGAGTTGTTGGTATACGACGCATTGGATGGACGTCGCAATCGCACGTTGTTCAGATGCTATCGCCGGGCAGACAAGCCACACCCCAACGAATATGGAAAGTGTAAACATTGGGAACAACTACCACCACAACCAGTAAAGCCAGGATTATTGCGCAGGGCTGAGAGAATCAAAATGAACAAAGTTTTACTCGTAGACGCAGATTCTGTTATTCCAAATTTAGCACTAATGCGGATTTCGCATTATCATAAGCAACTTGGTGATTCCATAGAGCTAATTAAA
>Ga0307928_10001139_pt1 | contig 20084 bp, 56 predicted proteins | sample AceLakmetagen232_FD_201815 | JGI IMG/M metagenome (GOLD analysis project Ga0307928, IMG submission 201815) | Saline water microbial communities from Ace Lake, Antarctica - #232 | ecosystem: Environmental > Aquatic > Non-marine Saline and Alkaline > Saline | place: Antarctica: Ace Lake... | reverse complement strand
TGAATTTTTAGACCGTATGAGGGCACCAAATGAAAGAATTTTATTAAAGAATATTTTTAATTCCTGCCGAGAAGAAACCAAAGCTCGCCTTGCAAAGAATCTTAGCGTTGAGAGGATGGAGAAGGAAATAAATAAATTTAGAGAAAACGTTTTGGGTGGGAAGTTAATAAATACAAAACCAAAAACTATTGCACAAGCACTTCATAAAGAACTTTTAGGGAGTAAGGAATGAAAAAGATAGAGTGGTGTAATTGTAAAACGGGTTTTATATATAGCTATAATCCAACCTTATTATTTAGAATAGGGAGATTCTTTTTAGGTGGACAAAGTGATTATGTAACCCATTTAGGTTGTGGGAAATATATTAAACCAATAAACAAATCAAGGAGACCACATGAAAAACATAGCACTATGGCTTAAAATTCACAAGTTGTGTGATATAGATCATGTACGTAGCAATGATATGGCAGGTAACATAGTAGAACTGGGATTTAAATGTAATGATCATGATGAAGTAATTGTATATGATAGGATTCCTTTGGGCGGCGTGAAAATACAAACTAAAAATGAAATATATAAAACGAGTAGAAGGGAGCCCACCCTTATAACGGGAGAAGTATTCCATACAAAATGTATTAAATGCCAAAAGGCATTAGGAGTAGGAGAAGCATATAGTACCCCTAAGGGAATAATGTGCATTATGTGTGTTGATTAACCATAAAAGAGAGGTGTTCTTATGAGCAACAAGATAATTGAGAAAACATTAGAGAGCGGGATGTATAACTGTCCAGATTGTAATCGTTCTTTTAAGGTATACGAACATGACATACAGAACGAGTTGGTTCTGCTTATGCAAAAAAAGAAAGAACCAATGTTCAAAAGAGTATTCTTTGTTAAGTGTGAATACTGTCCGGCTAAGATATATAATATAAGCATAGGAGCATAATGGAATCGCTTGCCAGTGCCCGAAAGCACCTACGGATAGGTTGTAAAGTCAACTCTTCCTTGAGCTTGGACTTAGACAAAGTAGAGGTATACACTGGAACGATAATACATGTTGAAACCCAGGTAGATGGGCAGTTATATTTATCAATAAAGCGAGATGATGGCGATAGTGGAGAAGGTGTTGACGACTCATGGTCAGCAATAGTAAATAATAAAACTTATAAGTATATAAATCTCCTAGAACCCACGGAGTGGGACGACTAATGAAAGTTATATGTGATCATGCTAAAGATTGTACCAGGCTTGTCTGTAATCATCGTATTCCACATGAGTTCGAAAAAGATTATTGTAAAGCTGGACCGTGTGATTCTATGGAATTACTGAAAGTAGAATGTGTACCAATAGTGGAAGATTGGGATAAATAATGAAATCATTCGCTGATGCTAAAGAGAAATTAAAAGTAGGATGTAAGATCCGATCTAATCTCAATGTAGTAGAAACTCTTAAGGACGAATATATTGGGATAATAGAAGTTGCTGAACTCAGTGAGCATAGTCTACGTTTACATTTAAGACGATATGATATAGGATCAAAATTGGGTACAGGCTATAACGGTGCGTGGTTAGTAATAATAAACAACGAAAACTTTCAACATATACAGATATCAGAACCAAGAGATTGGGACGATTGATGGGTGCACTCAAATATGGAAAGGGATGGACAGCTATCTCAAAGCTCGGTAACAAACACAATAAATTCAGAGATATTCTAAGGGGAACTGAATTTACTATTATAAGAATAGAGCCTTGTAGTAGTGATGCTGGCGGTTGTAGTGGATGTCCCGGGAATCCAGTGATTATATTTAAAAACGAAGAACTACCACTTTGTGGATGGAGTGTACCATGGGAGAACTTCACATTTAGAGAACCTGAATGGGATGATTAATGAATAAAGATATATTATATATTTGCGAGGCAGTAGAAGCATGTGAACAAACAATGTGTTCTCATAAAGTACCACATACAAGGGGATCTGGCATAGATCCTGAAGAGGACTTGTGTAACTTGTTTTGGTGTGGTAATATTGGCAGAAAAGTAAAATGTATACCACTCATAAATGATTGGGACAACTAAAAGGAGATATAGTATGGGTGTAATGAAAGAAATAGATATGAGCAGAACTAAAATGTGTTACTCGTGTTCGGCTAATATAGACACACCAGAGCAATGTGAGAAATGTAAAATGCATCTTAACGTACGTGGACAAGAGGTTATATTTGTACCATCAACAGGAAAGATTGAAATAGATGATAATAACAAACATTGATCAATTACGGAGGGGATCTATTGCTTGCGCGCCCGGTGAAACCAAAGCCAAAGAAGTGTTTGAGAAGCTTGATGAAGCACTAACACAAAGTATTGTACCAGGTGTAGGGCTAGCAGCAATCCAGATAGGAATACCATTGAGGGCGTGTATTATTAAATATAAGGACCTAAACCTCAAGATGGAGAATCCTGTAATACTAGAGAAATATGATCCATTCATATTCCCTCAAGAGGGGTGTCTATCTCTTCCAAACATACATGTTGATACGGAAAGATATAGGGAGATCTTCGTAGAATGGATAGATCCAGATACCGGAAAAGATAGAGAAGCAACGTTCCTTAATAAAGAAGCATGCATTGTGTTGCATGAGACAGATCATATGGATGGTGTTCTTATTCTTGACCGAAAGAAAAAGAAACAAGAAAAAATAGGACGTAATGATCCTTGTTCTTGTAACAGTGGAAGGAAATATAAGAAATGTTGCGGAAGATAGCAAAATTAAGACAGCTCATAAAAGAGAGTGGAGATAATTTCACCGCAGAGATGAAGGCTCGCAATGATTGGAGCTCTACACATTCTAGAGATAACTCAAGTAATGAGTTTTTTAAAATGCTTGAGCCATTTAGAAAGAAAAAAAAAGAAATTACAGAGTCATTTGCTGATTTAAAAATAACATTTGATTGTGGTGATTATGGTGGGTCATATTGTCTATGTGAGGCAGGGCTAAAAACCGTCTTAGATGCATTAGAATCAAATGAATGGGATAAGTAAAATACAAATAACAAGGAGGTAAGGATGAAAGAGGTACTATCAAACATAAAGACTGGAATATTAATAGCTATGGCGTTTATTGCGGCTGTTACTCTGGTCATATCTGCAATATTGGGGCTGATGATGTTGCTAGAAATACCAGAAAGAACATTATTCAATGATAAGTTTGGAACAAACTATACACCTATTCAATGGTGCCTTGGTGAGAATATAATCAAAGATTATATCCACAAAGGTGAACAAAAACAGCTTAATATAAACATAACTGAAAATGACTAAAAAATTAGAAATAAATGATCAAGTAACATTCTATTATCATGAACAGGCCTTTAAACACTTTACAGGTACTGTAGTAGAGGTTGTTACAGATATGTATGGTAGCACCACTTATTGGGTTAAATTGAATTCTAATCTCTCTTTTGATGAGGTTGATCCAGCGATTAACGGAAAAGGACGTAATTCTGATAAAGAATGGATGTTTAGTTCAGTTCACTTAAAAAAGATCTCGGACTGGGATGAATAATGAAGAACTGGTTAAGTGGATTTCAAGGAGGAATGTTATTATTGAGTGTTATTAGCACCTTATTTAAAGGATTAATTGGTATTGTAGTGATCATAGTTGGCATCAAATTGATTAAAAAAGCATTCTTCAGAAAAGATAAATTGAATATAGAATTTCTGTTGAAAAATTATCCAAAAGATGATATAATATGTAATAGAAATGATAAGTAGGAATTGTCCTTCTTATCTTATTTACTGAGGTGAACCGTGCCATATAAGGATCCAGAACAAAGAAAAAGACAGTGTAGAAAATATTATCGTTTGCATAGGAATGAACGGAAAGAATATAACAAAAAATATCGTAAAAAATATAAAGCAAGATTAAAAAATCAGAACAAAGAATGGAAAATTGTCAATGGAGAGAAACTAGTCGAGTACAGAAAAAAGTATTATCAGCGACGCAGAAAATACTTTAAAGAATATAGAAAGAAATACTGGCAACTCAATAAGAACCAAATAACTAAGCGCAATAAAGAGTACCGTCTAAAGCATAAAAAAGAATTAAGCGCCAGCCGTAAAATCTATTGGAAAATGTTTTATTCAAAAGAAAGAAATAGGAAAAAACATATCTTAAATACATTACAATGGAGAAAAAAGTATTTTATCAAATATCCTTGGAGAAAACATTTACAATCTATAGTCTCACGTGTAGCATCTAAGAAAAAACCAGCTCGAGAATATTATTATGACCGAGATATTAAAAATATGCTTAGTGAGAAAGCTATAAGGTATCTCTGGTTCCGTGATAAAGCATATAAAATGAAAAAACCTTGTGTACATAGGAAAGATAATAATAGTAACTATTCACTTAGAAATTGTAAGTTCTTGGAATTTCGAGAACATTCTAAACTGCATAGAGATCAACGAATATTAGCAGGGGAACAGTGGAAATTAGTATAAAGGAACTGATAAGGAGATAACCGTGATAATTGGTGTATTTATAGGACCTAGATTAAGAATGTCGCATTTAATAGCGTTAATAGTAATTTTAGCTGGTTTCTTATGTTTTTCTCTAAGAACTAGAGAGTCAAGAGAGAAATATGAAAACGATTGGAGACAGGATCCAGTCAAAATGGTACTAGCTACAATAATCGGATAATAAAATAATGTAATTTAATTAGTGCTTCAGCAGCATTAGGAAAAGGAGGTAAACCGTGACAAAAGAAAAACAGTTAGAGTTTGGGTTTGTCGAGAAGATAGACAAAGACTATCATGACAAATGCAACAAGGAGATAGGTGAAGAAGCGTGTGAACAGTTCACACAGCTAATGAAGAGATATGCCGTTAAACCTGATGACATTAAGGCTATATATCATTATGCAAGGTGGTTTTAAACAAGGGAGGAGTAATGAGCTATTGTAAATTATCTGAAGACAATTATAAATCATTCCCAGTGATAGTTGGCTGCAAACCTGGTGGCATAGATGAAGAATGTAAGAATTGCTCAGCTTTAATGTCAGCCATTAAAATAGCTGGACAAGCTGGTCCATCTGCAGACATATATAAACAAGCAATATGTCAAATAAACGGAAGAATGAGTTTTAATGGAAAAATAATCTATAACCCAATTGCTGTTTCTAAGATACCAGGCCCCAAAAGCAAAAAAATGTTGTGTTTTATGACAAGTTATGCTGGAGAAATAGCATTAGCTGAATCAGGTATAATAGCCAAATGTTTAAATATTATTTATGATAATCCAAAACAATATTTTCTCATATTGTCCAAGCTTCCTGGACTATTCCGCAAGAAATTTAATATTGCAGCAAAATTTTTAAAGAAACATGGAAAAGATATGTCCAAAACCAAAAATATTCATATGGGTACCAGTGTAGGTTTAGTTAAATATGCTTTTAGGATTGATCAACTACGAAAATTTGTTAACCATCCTAGGGCAGTATTTGCTAAACCCTTACTTGGTAACCTCAGTGAGATTAATTTAAAAGGTATTGATTATATTAGAATAAATTCAGAAAAAGCACGTCGTAATCAAGCTCGACCGTGTAAAGATGAATGGATCACATCTTTAGCTGTCAAAGCTAAGGAACAGAATGTCAAAGTATATATAGATAAAAAATAACAAGGAGGTGAACCATGGAAACTATCGGAGAAATGATAGTTACTAAGAAATCAATAGATCTTGTGTGTCCCGAATGCAGGTCCTGGATGGTTCTTTATCCGGGCAGACACATAAAAGAAGACTTTGAGTGTCCTGAATGTCGAGGAGATCATGTAGATTTTATGCCAGATCCTTGTGATCGTAAAAAAGCATTGAAGAGAGTGCTTTCTTTAGAAAGAGTTCCGGTAATGAGAAAATTCTATCGAAAAAATATAGAGACAACACCGTGCATAGAGGTCTTCAATCTAGTCACAAATTCGCGGTAGTTAAATAAATAATGTCCAAATTCAAATTAAAAGATAGAGTAATACATAAACACCTTGACTATCATGGTACAGTTGTGGAAGAAGAAGATGATCAAGGTCGGTTCGGAGCAATATGGGACGAAAGACCTGGTTATAGAGCTTGTCATGATGATCCGGATGATTGGGAGCTTATAGAGACGGAATGGGATCAATAATGAATCAATTCAAGATAGGGGATGAAGTAAAAGTCGTTAAAAAAAACAGAAGTACTGCAAGTTACATATATTTTGGAAAAACAGGAAAAGTAATAAGGGCAAGTAAACAAAGTTCCGCTCTAGATATTGAAAAAAACGAGTTTCCAGGTGGGTTTTGGAATGACGAATTAGAACTGGTAGTGGAAACAGACTGGGATAACTAATGAAAAGCCTTAAAAAAGGTGACAAAGTAAAAGTAATCAAGAGATCTACTATATGTGGATCAAGCACTTGTTGCATACAATACGTAAATAAAATAGGCACAGTAAAGACAAACGAATATCCGGGACATTCAATAGAAGTCCACGAGTTTCCCGATAGTGATCAATGGTGTTCAGGGTTCTCTCGGGATTGTCTAGAACTAATAGAGCTAGACTGGGATGAGTAATGAATAAGCTTAAAATAGGTGACCCAATAAGGATAATAAAAACCAGTAAAGAACTTGAATTTTCCTCAAGTTATGGACTGAATTCATCCCTACTTCATAAAGTAGGAATTATAACAGGAGTTCTATCAACATACTCAAAATACGATTATGAAATTAAAACATGCGATGGTAATCAGATGTTAGTATACACTGTGGAAATAGAATTAGTAACCCATGAATGGGATGAGTAGTGAATAAAATAATGACAGGCATAGTATGCCTATATCTATTTGTAGGCACGCTAATAACAAATAACATTAACGGAGTAAAGTGTGTGTGTATCGGATTAATATTGTGGATATTATATAAAGGAGTTAGAAAACAATGACAATAGTTTGTATTTATTTAATTGGAGCCCTACTTGCATTATTGACTCAGATATATTATGAAAGAAGATTTCAATATGGAATGAATGTAATAAGATTTATTGGAGCACTTTCGATATCTTTCCTTTCGTTTTTTGGATTCATCATAATGTTGTTTCTTATAGTAATTGATGTTGTTGCGCGACACGCAGACGACATGCTATTCAGTTCTTATGATGTAGTTAAAAGATTAAACAAGGAAAAGAAGGAAAAAAAAGCCAGGAAAAAACAAAAATGGGACAAATAAAGGAGGTAAACAAATGGAAGAAAATGTAAAACCAGAAGAAAAGGTATCTCCCAAAGTGGGGGAATGTAGGGAATTATTGAGCAAAGCACATGATATATATCTTACAATGGATCCTTCTGAAAAAAGTAATATGGAGGAATGGATGGATACGTTAGATAAGAAAGTAATACCATCAGTTGACATTACTAAAGAATAGTATAACCGAAGGGAGGTGAATCAAAATGAGAAGATCATCAAGAGATGAGGTCATCGCAATGGGAGCGCGAGCAGCCAGAAGGGCAGAAAGAGCCTTCAGGCAGAGCAAGAGAACAAGCCAATGGATATATAACAACAAGGTTAAGGTTGGAACAAGAGCAACAGAGAATGTACAGTACATGGCTTGGAATATTCCGCACTTAAGGGGAATATTAATCGCTAATCATGCTGAAGAGGGTGAAAGCTTAACAGCTGTAGCAGTAGCAAGGGTGATGAAAGCAGGAATGAGATCACCTATAGAAGATTACTAGAAATAGAAGGCTACATCCATGTTGAATGTAGTCGGTAATCAGTGAATCAGGATAACAAGGAGGTAAATCATGGCTAAGAAAACAGCCGAACCGAAGCTGGGGATATCAAGAGTAAAGATACTCAGCGATCCACAGACAAAAACTGTGGCGTTCTTTGATTTGTATCTGCCCACAAAGGAATTCAGAGTTGTGCGCGGAGAGAAGGGATTATTCATATCTCTTCCCAGTAGGCCTTCCAAGGTCAAAAATGAAGCCGGTGAAGAAGTTCCTAAGTACTTCAACGACATCAGATTTGAAACTAGGAAGCTCTATGACTATTTTAGGAAAGAGCTAGAAGGCAGCATACTGCCACAGCTTGAATCCAAAATAAAAAAAGCTGTAGTATAATCAAATACTATTCATAGAAAAAAAGAGACAGGGCCAGAATATTTCTGGCTCTGTTCTTTTTAAAAAAATTTAAATGAAACATGCTTAAATCTATGGCATGTATAGTAAATATTTAATACGAAATTATAATAAGGAGAACAGATGAATCCATTTCATTTCCATAGAAATAAAAAAGGAATTTGGGTGTTTGGTAACAACAAATTCACTGACGCAGTTGGAGGATTTTTTGCAGTCACAGGTGCAGTGATCCAGGTATTCTGGCGTGAAATATTACTTACTGTTTTCCTAGTGATAATAGTATTAAAATCACTTGTAAAAAGATAGGATGGGTCATGATTGAACTATGGTCTCTATATATCGCCGGCGGAATAATAAGTGCTGGGTTCATGTTTGGACTGCTGGCAATAGAAGAACACAGAGAGTCCAATATTAATAACTTTGGTGCCATAGTGGCAGTTCTGTGTATATTATTTGTAGCATTACTACTATCTTGGGTAGGAGTAGTTGCTCTCATTATTATGGCTTACGCTTTCCAGAAAAGGAAAGACGCAACTGGTTGGGATAAATAATTAGAAAGGCACAACATGATTAAGGTAGGACTATTAGGACTCGGCAAAACTGGAAAAATAGTAGCTCAAAGCTTCTTACATGATAAGAGATTTGATCTTGTTTTCGCTGTGAAGAATAACGCAGTAAAGACAAGTGAGTTTCATTTTGTCGTCGAGCCAAAAGAAATGCTACCACAATTAATAAACAGATTTAAGCCTCAAGTTATTATCGATTTTACTACACCTGAAGCTACAATGAAGAACATAAGATGTCTTAAGATAGGAGTCAATATGGAAAAAGAAGTCCAAGAATTTAAAGTATTAGATAAGATTTTAAAGGATGTTATACAGAACTGTGGTAAGCCTATTGGGTATTTCGATCAAAGAAATGAACAAGAGGAACATGTTCACAATGCTATAGCAAGGGGGATAGCGGAAATCAAAGAGAGACTACTCACCGATGGAGAGTATGTAGAATTGTTAGAGAGATATACAAAACCAAGGAGCTTTGAAAGCTTCAATGAACTGGAGAAATGTGCTGAACAGTTAGCAGCTGAACAGCTAAACAGGTTTAAAACCCAGAGGGAAAAACTATGAAAAAAAAGATCTGGCAACGCGCAGTAAAAGATCGCAAAAAAACAAATAAGCATACAAACAGGCATAGACATACCTGGGAAAAGATGACAAACTTAATCTTTCCCTATCTTCAATGTAAGACTTGTGGGAAGATTTCTATTCCCGGCAAGGCTAAAAACAAAAAGGATAAAACTAAGGGCTGCTTTAGCAGACGATAGGGAATATATGAAAAAGATATGTTTATTACATGTATTCTTTTATACGATAACATTTATTGCTGGAGTGTTAGTGGGAACCACTCTACTGCTTATTGATTTTTTAAAATAATTATGAGGGTGTAGGCTAATTGCGTTAAACCATTGGGTTCCAAACTCAATATTCTAGGTTCGAATCCTAGCACCTTCGCCAAGGAAAATGGATATGAAAAGATTCAAGGTAAACGATAAAGTAATTGTTACACGAAATGTTCTCAATAAAAATGAACATGAAGAAGATTTTGGAGGAGATTATCCGACTATTGGAGTAATCGGTAAAATTATTTCTGAAACTGGGTATCATGCAGTTCAATCACCAAATTATGAGTATGTTATGGAATGGGAAAGCAATACCATAAATAGCGGTGATTTAGTTAAAGACTGGATGATAGAGTTATATAACCCAGATTGGGATGAATAAGAGGAAAAATAAATGAGACATTTTAATTTACCAAAAGACCATAGGCCATACATAGATAAGTATTTCCTGCGCGCTAAAGAAGTGCTTGAGAAAGATGATCTTAACCCAACGGTTAAGGCTCAAGTGTTCATTAGAAGAGGAGGCTGTAAAGCATATGGTATAGATGAAGCAATAGCTATCATCACTAAATATGCAAAGAACGTAAAGATATGGTCCCTTAAAGATGGAGATAGTTTTGCCTCGGGCGAAATATTAATGCTAATAGAAGCACCCATTCAGGAGATAATAGATCTAGAGACTATGTATCTTGGCGTATTGAGCGCTGAAACCACAATGATTAATGGTAGGGGAGAAGGTAACATAAGCTTTCCCAGAATCACTCAGGCTATGAGTAAAGTTACTAAGTTGGCAGGTAATAGACCTGTATCATACTTCGGGGCTAGACACTGGAGATATGATGTTGATGAAGAAATAGCTAGCGCCTGCTTTCTGGGCGGAGCAGTGAACTGCTCTACCGATGAAGGCGGGAAAGCTAGCGGAACTAAAGGGATAGGAACTATACCACATGCACTTGAAACTATATATCATTGGAAATATGGGTTAGAACCAGCTGTGTGGCAAGCTACAAGCGCTTTTGATAAACATATAGATAGAAGTGTTCCTAGAATAGCCTTAGTAGACTATGCAAATAGAGAAATAATAGATAGCTTAGATGTAGCAGACATGGTAAGCGGCATAAGGATAGACACCTGTGGAGAAAATTATATGCAAGGAGTTCATCCGGCAATAATGCCTTGGGGCACAACCAAAGGTGTATCCATAGATGGTGTTTATCTAGTTAGAAAATTATTAAATGATAGCGGATACCATGATGTCAAGATAATACTATCAAGTGGATTTGGTAATCCAGAGAAAGTCAAGTCATTTATCGAAGCAGAAAAGAGCTTAAAGATGAAACTGTTTGACTCCCTTGGTGTAGGGGGTGTATTTGAGTCCAGGATGGCCACTATGGACATAATAGAGGTTGAGGGACGTGAGATACACAAAGTAGGGAGATTGCCTAAGGAACGTAGTAAATTACAGAGGATAATATAATGCAAGTAATATATGACGATTCAGAACAATGTATACCTATAAAGCTAAGGATAATATAAGCAGAGTAATCAGCTCGGAGATTGTTATTTCTATCTTCATAGATACCCCTTTCCCAGGTGTTTTGTAAACACTTGTGGGAAGGAGGGTAGCTAATAACGAGTGAAAAGATGATTAACAATATAAAATAAGGATAACGTAATGGAAAACATCGGAGATGGTGACAAAGTTCAAATAATAATCGGAAAATACAGCTCCCCAGAGCGAACTAAGGATATAAAAAAGTTCATTGGGAAAATTGGTACAGTCACATCTACTGATGTAGGATATCAAGCTCCAACTATGTATTTAGTGATATTCTCATTAAAACCATTTATACAAGAAAACTTTTTTGAATGGGAAGTCAAGAAGATATGAACTTCATATACTGGTTCTGGTTACTAGTAGCAGGACATTGTATAGCTGATACTACATTTCAGACTGATTTTATGGCCCGCGGGAAAAACAGACACGGAGTAATAGATTTATCTCGGGTACCAAAAGGACAAAAACCTATACGCTTATGGTGGATGTGGTTAATGCATCATGCTATGGTCCATGGATTAATAATATACTTATTAACAGGTAGACCATTGTTAGGTATGATAGAAACAGCATCCCATTGGATAATAGATTTTGGTAAGTGTGAAAACTGGTACAATCCATATATAGATCAATTATTACACATAAGTATGAAAGTTATATATGTAATTGTAATAACAAGAGGAATAATATGAAGTCAATAATGTTTTATAAAATGTTAACAGAAATAAGTAACATTGGATGTGCTGGATTTAAACACACTATTGAAGAGATAAAAAAAGAAGATACTCATATAGCAGATCGTTCCGCAACTCTTAGTGAGTCATATAAAACACATAAATTAGACCTTCAATGGATTCCATCTAGTCAAACCCATAGTCGTGTAGGCAATATCGTAAGAAAATATATAAAAATAGAGAAATGAATAAAATCAGTAATTGATAATTTATGAATTTGATTACCTTACAAATAATAATTACAATTATTGCTATATCTGGAGCAATTTTAAACGTCTATAAAAATAGGATTTGTTTTCCTCTTTGGATATTAGCCAATGGTCTTTGTATATTATTATATTTGAAAACAAAATTATATATCATTATAATAATACAGATATGTTATATTTGTATAAATATAATGGGCTGGTTTAAATGGAAACCATACAAAAATAGAGAAAAAGTAAAATGCACAAGAGGAGGTAAGAAATGACACTTTTGATTATCCCAGTAATAGTATTTGCAGTTGCTCTAGTTGTATTAGTAGATATGTATATTAATTGGAGTGTCCATAGAGACATGGTGAAAAGCAGTGCCAATGAATGGGGCAAGGGCAATTTTGACAATTTTAGAACAGAATTTAATAAAAGAAAATGGGAAAGAAATAAACTATTTCCGTATTCTTGGTTTGATCAAAGTAATATTTTATATGACCAAAATTATATTCACGCTAGCATTATAAAATTTGATGGAAAGGGAATGATACTTGATTTTATTTCTTATAACAAATTTAGAAATTGGTCTAGAAAAAATAAATGCAAAATACCTATGTCTATAGAAAAAGAAGCATTCTATAAATGAGAATAGGACTATTTGGAGGGGCATTTAATCCCATACATAACGCACACCTGCATTTGGCAGCGTGTGCAAAAAAATCATTAGATCTTAATCAAGTCTTATTTATACCTTGTTATAAATATGCTTTCAGTAGTAAAGATCTTGAATACAACGCAATAGATAGATCAGTAATGGTGGGTAAATGTATGGATAATTTAGGATTTAAATTATGTCTATCTGAAATGCTAAGAAAAGATACATCATATATTATAGACACAATAAAGTCTTTAAAAAATAGAAATAAAGATGCTGAATTCTATCTATTACTTGGCCCGGACAATAACGACTTAAGTTCATGGAAGGATAGCGATCAAATAAAAAAGCTAGTCAAAATTGTAGCAGCAGGGACTGATTTTGACATGATACCAATGACAATAAGATCGAGTATGATCAGAACAAGAAGAAAAAATTATCTACCCATAACAGGACTTGTCCCACGTGTAATTGAAGGATACATTATAGAAAGGAAATTATATTTATGAATTGGTCTAAAGAAATAAATAGGATACAAAAGTTCATTAAGGATGTACACTTAGAAGCTAATCAACCTAATGCTGTTGTTGGAATAAGCGGAGGACTTGATAGTGCTGTTGTCGCCACATTACTTATAAGGGCATTGGGAAGAAAAAAAGTATTTGGCTATATGTTACCATATGGAACACAACATGACATAAAGGACTCATGGGAATTGATGGGTAAACTAAAGATGCCATATAGAATTCATAATATAAAAAGAATTGTAGATGAAACATCTAGAGAACTTGGTATATTAAGAGAAAACGGAAGAACTGGCAATATAATGGCACGCATAAGAATGACTATATTGTTTGATAAATCAGTGCAACACAGTGCTCTTGTTACTGGAACAGGGAACAAATCAGAACTTATGCTAGGCTACTTCACGATACATGGCGATGGCGCATGTGCATATGAACCAATAGGACATCTGTTGAAATCTGAAGTAAAAAAACTTGCTGTAATATTAAAAGTACCTACCAATATAATAAACAAAGCACCCAGTGCGGGATTATGGGATGGTCAGACAGATGAAGAAGAACTAGGCATAGAATATAAAGTAATAGACAAATATTTAAACAGGATAGAAATGAACAAGTTCAAGTGTTTACCACCGAGATCATTGGGGAAATTATGAACAAAGAACTACTAGATGAAGTAAAACTTTTTATAGGATCTTATTTAATTCCCGCATACGAAGCATTCTATGTAGACTCAAAGCTTAGAAGAGATTTTGATAAAGTCATAGATGAAGCAGAAGATAACTATAAAGAAATGGAACAACAACACATACATGCTGCCGGAACAACTGTTGGTAAAGATATTGATACTTGTGCACTTTGTGGACTTGATCTTAGAGATATAATACATAAAAGAAAGAATAGCGGGTACGACAAATGAAAATAAGGAGTAATATGAACACAATATTTTGGAACGTAGATTCACAGAAGGATTTCATGAATAGTAATGGAGCACTTTACGTTAAAGACGCTGAAACTATTAAACCAAAGCTAAAGGAGATCACTGAATTTGCTAGAAAGCATAAAATAAAAGTAGTAAATACAGCGGATTGTCATACTATAAAATCAAAAGAGATATCAAGAGATCCTGACTTTAAAACTACTTTCCCTCCACACTGTATGTTACTGGAGGAGGGGATAGAGTTTATAGAGGAAACATATCCAAAGACTAAAAAAGACAATTATAGCATGGTGTGCTATACTGATAAAGAGCTTCATCATGCTTTTAATCGGGCAAGAAACATAATCATCTACAAGGATGATTTTGATGTATTCCTTGGTAATCCATTAACTGATCATGTATTAAAAAGACTAGCTCCAGAGAGAGTTGTAGTATACGGAGTAGCTACAAACGTATGTGTAGCACAAGCAGTAGCAGGGTTACTGGAAAGACATGTTGTAGTATATGTGGTAACAAACGCTATCAAGGAGTTGCCCAATCTACCAGTAAAAGAATTGTATGACGCTTGGATAAAAGCAGGAGTAATAGCGGCAACTTGGGAAGAAGTTAAAGCGGGTATCTGTTTCTTGGAAAGAATAAAAGATATTAAATAGGAGTCAAAATGAAATATTGGTTCACAGCTGATTTACACCTAGGCCACGGTAATATTATAAAATATTGCAAGCGTCCTTTTAAAGATATAGATCACATGAATACTGTACTGATAAATAACTGGAATAAACGTGTGAGAAGAGACGATGTAGTGTTCCATAATGGAGATTTTTGTTTTAAGAATTCGGCCGGAGGTAAAAGGGGCGAAGGTTTACAAACAAAAGCACTTCATTATAAGAATATGCTAAATGGAGACATACTCTTCATTAAGGGAAATCACGATAGAAATAATTCAGTTAAATCTATTATTGAAAGAATGACAATCAATTATGGACATCATTATATATGTATTGTTCACAATCCAGACCATTATGATCCTAATTTTAAGATTAACTTTGTTGGGCATGTTCATGAGAAATGGAAGTTTAAAAGAGTATTCCATCCAATGGAAAACAAATATACGGATTTAATAAACATAGGTGTAGATCAATGGAATTTTCTTCCAGTCACATTCGAAGAGATATATAAAGAATATAAAAGATGGAATAAGAAAATAGATAAAGCCGGGATAAGCCCGCAAAAGGGAATATAATGTTTACAGAGTTGATATTCGCTACTAGCATTCTAGCCATAATAGGTCTAACGTTAATAGTATTATTATGGATTATAACGGGCAAGCTTGCCAGACTATTGACATTTGAAATAACTTCTACATATCCAGAGTCACAGGGCGCTCTTAGTCCGATAGTTTCTCTAGATGGCGGAGATTTTATTTCTTCGGGCCCAATACTCCTGCTTATAATAATGTGTTATGGTTTTGTTATTTGGTATCGCCGAATAATAAGGCTCATTAGGGTACTAATTGCTTTTGTCCGAAAGGATTGGAATATAATCAAACAATTAAAAAAAGAAAAACATAAAAACAAACGCATAAAACAAGGTTGGGATTCATGACAACCAAAGGAAACTCAAATATGGATGACATAAGTATGTTAGAATATTCAGATAAAGATTTTGCTTTGGAAGCAAAAAGGATCCATGACAATATGATATATCATGGTTGGAAACTTATTAAGAGAGATTATGCTCAAGGTGTATTATATATATTCTATGAAAAGAATGGATATGCAACTTCAGTAGAATTTGGATGTAAAGGGGACGTAGATGGGGACTAATACCCTAAAACTGGGGCAAGTTATAAGAGTAAAATCCAAAGACAAATGGGGCACAATTTCACTGGATGATTATCCAGATGATTTTGAGCGTCTATTTGGAACCAACGTAACAATACGAGCAATAGATGATGACAAAATATACGTAACGGATGCTCAAGGATTAGATGTAGAAGAATATTTCTGCTTAAAAGAATTAGAACCAGTTATATCAGATTGGGATGAATAGGAGAATAAAAATAACATGAAAACAGTATGCATTTCTGGAGGATTTGATCCTCTACACATAGGTCATTTAAGATATATAGAGGCCGCAAAGAAAATAGGTACTCTTTGGATTATATTGAATGATGATAAATTCCTATTAGGGAAGAAAGGATATATCTTTATGCCCTTTGAACAAAGAAGAGAAATATTGGAAAGCATCATAGGGGTAGAAAGAGTAATCAAATGTATAGATACAGATAATACTGTATGTAAGACATTGCTTGGATTATCTCCTGATATATTCTGCAAAGGCGGAGACAGAACAAGGGACAATATCCCTGAGGTTTCTGTATGTGAAGAATTAGGAATAGAAATGATGTTTGGTGTAGGCGGTGATGACAAACCACAGAGCTCAAGTTGGCTTATAGATAACTTATTTAAACAAATAATAATCAGTGAAAAACTAAGGAGAAGATTCAATATAGATGGTAAATCGAAAAGAATATGATAAATTATACTATTTAAAGAAAAAGAAAAGAATAAACAGGAGAAAGAAAAGATATTATCAAGAGCACAAAGACAAATGGAAATCCTATACCAAAAAATACGCAGAAGAAAACCCTGAGAAGCTGAAAAAACAACGGAAAAAAGCTAGCTACAATTGGAACAGAAGCCAAAAAGGAAGAAAAAGTAGAGAAAAATATTTAAGAACGAACCCTTGGGCAATTACTCTAAAATTTATTTTAAGTAGGTGTAACTATGAAAAAAGTAAATATTATAAAAAGGGAATAAAAAATTATCTAAATATATCAAATCTTAAATATCTATGGTTGCGTGATAAGGCAACTGATATGAAAGTACCGAGTATACATAGAAAAAAATCTAAAAAACATTATACAGTTAGAAATTGTGAATATGTTGAGTTGATAAGTCATTTAAAATTACCAAGAAAGAGGAGGGTATAATACCATGGTATTAGTTCGGATCGGAAGGATAGGAAGTAGGGTTCAGGAGTTTGCATTTCCAGATCACACAATTGTGATGGATGCGATAAGTAGGTCAGGTCTCAGAGTAGAAGACAATGAAATGCTATTTATAAATGAGCAACAGGCAAGTGCTGAGCATACTGCAGAATTGGTAGAAAACGGAGACATGCTCATTATAAAGCCTATGTCAAAACCAAAGACCTTTAATGAGGAAGCAGAGTTCTCACAGTTAGCAATTGCAATATGGAATATTGCTCATGCGCCAGATATAAAAACAGCTGAAAAAATAACAGACCGGTATATGGATGTATTCAGAAGGCTATGCAGATAGGAAACGAGGTAATCGTAATAGACGGAGGAGGCAACTTTTCAAGGCATGAAGCAATGGCCAAGAAATTGGGTGCCACTAAGTGGCAATATGGTGCAAGTGTACCAAATGAAACCAAGGGAACAATTGTAAACTTTAAGTTGCAACAATACCCCATCAGTCCTTACGGGAAATACTGGGTCTTAATAGATTGTGGAGCACGAGAATTTATAATAAATAATAAATGCTTAAAAATAATAACGGATTGGGATGAATGATATGTTTGATTTAGAGTGGGATTATGATAATGATCTAAATAGCGAAATAAGATTTTCGATCTATTCCACAGGATATGATCTTGATACCCTGAGAGAGTATCACTATACTGTCCGGGTATCTCAGTTAGCCAAACGCTTTAGTTCTATAATTAGTGCTCAAGATACGCTTAACCCTGACGATGAAGAACACCTAATTGGGATCGATTCCAACTCTATCAATAGTAATAATAAGAACAACATCTTCTTGGAATGGGATAAAAAACATTATTTACCCAACTTAGATGAACTAAAAGAATTTGGCGGAATAATAACAAAAACGGGAGAAGGTTATCATCTAATCAAAGAAGGGAGTTTAGACGGATTTGATTTGGCTAAACTTCAAGAAAAGATGAAATGTTGTCCAAATTTCTGTAAGTACACTGAGAAAAAAGGATATTCAACCTTAAGGGTAACACCTAAGCTAGATAATATATTACACATAATCAAATATGAAGATGGTTTATTATATGACATATATAAACAATTGGTAGTTAATTTTGGCGGAGTTTATGAAGCATCATGAAAAATATCTAGATAAATATGAATTATGTATAGATGGTAAAACATATATAAGAAAAGGGTATACAAAAGTATGCGTTTTCTGTTTTTTTCTTCTTGCTGAATTAATTGTTTTATTGTTTTTAATGGTATTCTAAAAAAATAAATGGAGGTAACATGGCTCTTCTTGATAAGAAAGATATTAACGTTTTACTAAACGCCGGATTTAGCGAATCAGATCTGGGGTTAGTAGAAGGAGGTAAACGTGGAGTAGAATTTTATAAAACTCCAGACGATTACTTTGCCCGAGAATTAATAGAGAATGCATGCGAACAGGGAGAGTGTAGTCTTCAAGATGATTTGGTAAAACCATCTGGGATGGTAAGAGAACCATACGACCGATCAAGACCTCAACTATGGGATGATGTAGAGTATGCTGGTAACGATGATCCATTAGAAGATGTAGAACCAAACTTGAGAGAACAGGTTAAGTTCCTATTTAGTATCAGAGTCGGTAAGATGAACATCTGGCAGAAGAAAGAAGGAGATAATAGCTTTAAATGGCAGGTTAAGAATTTAACTATTGTCATTCCGGAAAAAGTCAAAGAGAAAATGAAATCGATGTCGAGAGAAGATCAGAAGACATTATGGGTTTCATACGCACGAGAAGAATGGAAGAAATGCTGGCAGGCAGCCATAGATTCGATTTGGGATACACCAATAGAGGGAACATTCCAAATACATACTAAAAATAAGATATTAAATCTTCTTATCATTCCTGCTGATAGCCTAAGAGATACAGGTTATAAAAATCTTCCAGAAGAAGCAGCGTGGATAACAATGGTATACTTTGTCAAGGATATAAGATGATAATAAAGGGAAAGCACATTGAACCAGGATATATTGTAGAAATGATTATGGGAAATTCTAACTGCAATTCAGATTATAACCATACCAAAGGAAAAATTAAGAGAATATCAACTACCTCAAGCTTTCCTGAGTTTGAGCTTAATATAATCAGTAGTGATGCTCACAACTATGGAAATCCAACATGGTTTTCTGTAAGAGAATCAGGTTGGGATTTTAAAGTGTTATCAAATAATGATTGGGATATATAAAAAAATAAAAGGAGGTGAATTATGTTTAAAATAAACGAACCGGTTATGTACCACGGCACAAAAGGAACTGTAAAGCAGGTCCTTCCTGAAGACCTATACATAGTCCAATTGGAAGATGGAAAGGACTACACACTTTCACAGGATCTTCTATCTGCGCCGGCCAAAGCATCGTATTCTATAGAGAACTTGAAGAACATAGATGTTCTTAGTGCTTTTGCTGAAAATCTTAAATTAGTTGGCGTTGACAGGCTAACTATAGAAGATGGTAAAGTAGTAAAGTTCGAGGCAAAGGAATCCTTAGAAGAAAAAATAAGGAGATATAAAACCGCAGCCGACAAAAAGGCTGAAGAGAAAGCGAAAGAGGACTGGGAAAAAGAAAATGCAACAAAGAAAAGTTAAGGAAAAAACATTTGCTTTTGCTGCTTTGTTATTCCAAAAAAGTGCAGACTGTATTAGTTTGTTGTCAGAACTATTAAAAGGCAATAAGACAATTGAAATAAAAGTAGCAAGCAAAAAGAAAGAAAGATAGAAAGGAGGTGTAATTATGAACGTAGTAGCATTAGTAGGAAATCTTACGAGAGACCCGCACTATGTGGATTCAAAGAATGGGAAGATAGCTCATTTCGATGTAGCCACCGTAGTAGGATATAATACAG
>Ga0307928_10001138_pt1 | contig 20089 bp, 19 predicted proteins | sample AceLakmetagen232_FD_201815 | JGI IMG/M metagenome (GOLD analysis project Ga0307928, IMG submission 201815) | Saline water microbial communities from Ace Lake, Antarctica - #232 | ecosystem: Environmental > Aquatic > Non-marine Saline and Alkaline > Saline | place: Antarctica: Ace Lake... | reverse complement strand
AACTATTGAGCCCCTGGTTTGGTTATTTGCCGCTTCCTGAACTGAAATCAAAGTTTTAGTCATATTTAATAATTTTTTCCCATAATCCCTACCAGTAATATTAATTCTAAATCCTCTATCATGAGTTACTTTAATTTGGTCAACTAATCCTGTCACCATTTTAAAGGATTGTTCATTAACAAAAGCAGTTATTACTACAATAGCATCTGATTTTATATTAGCATTTTCCAATGGCGAATAATTAGGATTATTTAAATTAAGTGAAAAAGAACTAATATAATTTAGATTGTGAGTAATTTGGATTGTTCCTACCAAATAATCGGTAACGTCTACCCCACCAACCGTTATATTCATTCTTACTCTTTGTTCAGCACTAATACAAGCTCCAACAACTATTTGAGTGAAAGAACTTACCGTTTCAATATCAACCGTTGCTCCCGTTCCAGTTCCACCAGTGGTTGGTAATCCTATTTCTACGGTATAACCGCTTCCACTATCAATAAATGTATAGCCAGTAACTGCTCCGCTTCCATCGACAGAAGTAACAGTTACTGTTGCCGTTGTATTTGTACCTTGAACAACAGTAAGGATATCTCCCACAATATAATTAATTCCTCCACTATTAACAGATGATTCTATGATTGTTGTTGCCATATCACAAGGAATCATTAACCCCCAAGTATTGCTTCCATTTGTTGCAGTTAGCGAACAATCTACTTCATGGGACATAACCACACCCGTGCTTGTAAGTGCATAACAAGGTATTTCTAATTCCATTATATTTGCTCCAATGATAAACTATATCTAATAAGATTTTCTCCAGTTGAAATTGGTTTAACTAACTGATAATCTTGGCTCATTATTTTTGCTGAATAGGTAACCCCTAAACAATAAACCGTACAAGCTGTCCCCGTTGCTCCTAAAAAAGTAGATGGAAATTCGTCAATTCCCGATATATCCCAGATGTGCTTCATTACCCGAACGTCCCCTGTAGTAACCGTATAATTAGTAATCATAGATCCGTCCAAAGTTCTTTCATGTGTTTCCATATTAACTGGTGTATAATTATAATTCATTGGAAAATTTATTGTTTGAGTTCCTACTACTACATAATTACTTGACATATTTCACCTCTTAATATATACCTGGACTTAATTCGTATCCCCGCCTTATAAATTCAGCTGAGCTATCATTCAAGACATCCTCAACTACTCTTTTGATTTTACTTTCATCCCCGTCGCCTTGAACTAATATTTCTATTTTAGGAGAATAAGTCATTATCTTTTGAGGCTCTCCTTGTCGAGTTACTGTTTCTCCTTGATGGACTAAAGCCAATCCGGTTCGAGGCACATATCCTCCACCTGCGAAAGCCCCTACATAGGGTAAATCGGGTGAATTTTTACCAGAATTAGGTTGGGAGCTGTCATTTTCAACGGCTTCCGCCGTAGGCATACCTTCTTTATCAGGAGCAGAAGTTTTTGCCGTAGCCAATTTCGAATAAGCACCCGCTAAACTATTTACCGCCCCTTGTTCACTTTGTAATTTCCCTATTATATTTGTAGTAGCAATTGAAATTGTTTCGACATGGCTTTTTATATAGGCAGCAACTTTCTCTTCCCAACTTTTATAATTTGCTTTAGATTCTTCAACGGCTAAATTTTCTTCTCCTATGCTTTCAATAACTTTTCCCGAAGCATCGGCTTGATTTTCAGCCATTGTATTCTGATTATCTATAATAGCTTTTTGCCCAATTATAATTTCTTGTTCTCCCGAAACAATTGTGCTTTGCTGATCTATCGCTGTTTTCTGTTTATCAATAATTTCCCCTAATACAAAACCCATTTCTTTTTGTTCTGCAGATAGCCCAACATTGGTAAGCCCTACCACATCGCCTTCTTCGTCTAATACTTGTCGAAGTGGTTTTTTAGGTTTAATGACTGGTTCTATATCCTGTTCTTCTTCTTCTACGGTTTTTGCCTTTTCTAATTCCTTGATTATGTCTAATTCGGCTTGATAAGCAGCAGTTATTGAATTAACGGCTGTAATTTCTTCTCTTGCACTATCTTCTACTGCCTTAGTTGTTATCAGTATTGCATCGAATTTAGCTTTTAATGCTTTTTTAATTTCATCTATTTCTAATTGATACCATTCGGCAACTTTAGATAAGGCATCTTTTTCCTCTTGTTCCCCCATATTTTGACCCATAATATCATCTATAAGCTCTTGTCTTTTAGCTTTGACTGCATCCATATTAGCCAACGAATGTAAAGCATTTTCATCTTCGGTATGGGTTAGTTCGTAAATTCTATCTTTAACGGTTTTCATAGCATCATTTAAATTTTTTCTTGCTTGTGTTACGGCTTCGATTGCTTTCTGCACCTTATTTAATGCACTGATATTATCGAATATTTCTGCTTGTTTTTCTTTATATGCCGTTGTTCCTTTTTTAAGCAATAATAATTCAGTCTGAAGAACAGTATCAACCGCGTTTAATTTATTAATCATTCCATTGTAATATTTTACACTGTCTTCTATTGATTCCCCATAAGCTTCATGCTCTTTGGTTAAAAGTTTCATATCAAGTTTTAAATCTTCTGTTGTTATAATTATCTTGCCAATTTCCCCACCAAAATCAGAAACTTTTTCAGTTGCAACCCCTGTATCTATCGCTAATTGACGCATTGCATTATAAAGCCCTTGAGCTGAGATTTCTCCGCTTTCGGCTAACCTATTTAGTTCGGCAAGTCCTGTATTGTAAGCGTCCCAATCTACTGTTTTTTTCGCTGCTTCATTAAGCATTTCCGTTACAGTAGCACCTGCTTTTGATAGTTCTCGATATTTTTCAACTGTAAGTCCAAGTTTTGCGGCAACTTCTTCTTGTTTTTTTGCAAATATATCTTCAGCATCTGTTACATCCTGAACACTTGTATAATGAGAATGTAATATTTCATCAATTGATTTGATAATATTATACCAAAGAATAAAATTAATTACTGCCAATCCAACTGCTCCTGCCATTGCCCCAACTGCTGTTGTAAAAAATCCACCCGCTATTACCAGACCGGGCAATACTTTTAATAATGGACCCAAAACAAGCATTAAAGCTCCAATTGCAGTCGTCCATTTAACAATAGATTCTGTTAATTTTGGATTTTCCTTCATCCATGCAGTAACTTTTTTTATACCTTCGCTTATTTTTTCAATCATACCTTTTAATACAGGCATTAACCCTCCGGCTAAAGTTATTTGAAATTCCTCAAAGGCACTTTTTAGAAGCTTCATTGCCCCTTGAAAAGTATCTATCTGCATTTCAGCCATTTCAAAAGCCTTATTAGTCCCGGTAACCTTATCTGTCATTTCTTGAATAGCTCCCGTACCCTGAGATACAAGTGCCATCATTGCAGGCCCAGCTCTTATGCCAAATATATCCATCGCATCAGCAGCAGACATTCCGGCTATACTTAATTCGTTTATAATATCTTGAAAAGGTCTTAATTCCCCAGAGCTATCCGTAATAACGACTTTTAGTTTTCCCAATGCTGCTATCCCTTTTTCAGTAGGATCAATTAGTTTAACAAAAGCCATTCTTAGGGCAGTTCCCGCTTTTGATCCTTGTAAACCAGCATTATAAAGATTCATTAAAATCCCGGTAGTTGTTTCAAGAGATATTCCCATACTTTTTGCCATCGGGCCAACATAACTCATTGAATCTGTTAATTTTTCCATTGTAGCTTGTGAACCAGAAATAGCAGCGGCAAATACATTGGAAACTCTTGCTGCCTCTTCGGCTGCAAAACCGTATTGTGATAAAGTCGCAGCAACCGATTCCGAAGTATAGGCTAAATCGCTTGCAGTAGCGGCGGCTAAAGCCAATGTTCCTTCTAATGCTCCCATTATTTCGTTGGTATTCATTCCAGCGGAAGCTAAATAATACATTCCATCAGCGGCTTGACTTGCAGAATAAACAGATTGTTCACCCATTATTCGAGCATAATCAGATAATTTTTTAAGCTCTTCAGCGGTTGCTCCTGCAACAGAAGCAGTATTTGCCATCGATTGTTCGAATTTTGCAGCAGTTTTAATAGCCATTCCAAGCCCCGCCACGATCAAAGCACCGGCAATAGTCATTCCCTTACCGATCCCGGCTAATTTTTTTGTCATAGTAGCCGCTGATTTAGTAACCATCCCTTGTGCTTGAGTTAACCCTGCCGCCAAAGGTGCTGTATTTGCTCCAATTGTAACAAATGTTTTGTCTAATTCCATAAAATTTCACCTAATATTTTTTCGGTATTTTTAATCCCATTTCTTTTGCTTCATCAACTAATTCTTTATTAGATTTTGGTTTCTTTTTTTCTTCTGCCCCGTGAAACATTTTTTCAATTTCTGCAATATTATTCATATAATTATGAAATTGAAAAGTACTTAAATTATTTATCACTTCAGGACTGAAAGAAGGATAATATCTGGATAATAGCGAAAATGCCAATTTCCAGGTTATTTTTTCCTTTTTTCCGCCCTTTGAGTGGGGTTTGCGATTGTTCCGCCTAATTGTGTCAATACTGAACTAACTTCTCCTATATTCCCTAAATCAATCATTTCATCTATATCTTCTAACTTTAAATCTTTCTGCTTTTTCTGCAACGATTTCCATAATAAAAAACAAACCCCACTCATAGTTCCCATCTCTGCTGTTTCATCTATTTGTGAGTCTAAAATTTTTGATATTAAGGCGATTCTTTCTTCGGGATTTTTCACGCTATCTTGAATCAATTCAATTCTTTTACCTTTGATATATTGCCGAAAATTCGCTAAATCGCCAATAGTTAATACTGAAAGTTCATATTTTTTATCTTTTATTTTTAGTGATATTCCACTTTTGGAAATATCTTCCAATTTATCTGTCATATTTTTCTCCTTTTATTTTTTAAGTCGTATTCCAATCATTCGTTTTTGTAGTTAAGGTTAATGCTCCTTTGCCTTGGAAACTTAAATTCTGAGTAACTAACGCATCTACTGGGGTAGTTTCATCTATCCCGGTTACCAACATAGTGCCTTCCCAATATTGAGCAGGATCCCCTACGGTCGGACTTGCAACATATTTGGTAAAAAACCTAACTTCTACTTCTGTGGCAAGCCAATCATCTACAGTATTATTCGCTGTTAAAAAATATTTATCTGCTGTGGCTGACCATTCAGTAACACTGGGGATAAAAGATTTACCGGCAGAAGAATTACAAAAAGCAGTTACATCGTGAATGCCCGATACATAATTTATTGTCCAGTTGTAAAATCCGCATATCTCAATACCAGGGTCATATTCGGTAAAAACTGGAGTCCCCGTACAAGCTCCCCCAGAAGTAATCGCTTCTACCGTTGTAATTACTTTATTAAGTACTGTATCAATAGTATATATTCTCTCGTTTGAATCTTTTTCTCCACATTCCGATAAATCAAACAACATCCCCGCTTTAAATCCTACCCCAGTAGTTCCAAAGTCTATTAAAACAGAAGTTATTGTACTATCTCCAGTCGAAAATTCAATATCATTTGCAGTTGCAGTACTGCTTAATTCTTCGTTGTAATATACGGCTCCATTTACTCCACTAATTTCACTCATTTTTTATTCACCTCTTTTTATGAACTTGCGGTTATTAAACCAGTTCCTTGGAAAGAATAATTTTGGGCTACTACACCATCAACGGGAGTAGTAATATCCATTCCAGTAATAATTATTCCACCTGACCAAACTCCAACAATCCCCGTAGATGTTTTTAGAACGATATTTCCTGTATCTCCCGGAACCGCAGTATTGCCCGTAGAATAGAAACAATCATAACTTCCGCTCCATTCTTTTACTCCTGCAATAAATACTTTCCCTCCAGAAGAACTATCGAAATTCGTTGTGTCATGAGTTCCCGCAACATAATTTAATGTCCAATTACTTACATAAGTTTGCCCATTAGCAAAAACAACACTTCCGTCCAATCCTTTTAATTCACTCATCTTTAATTCACCTCGTTTTTATTTTATTAAGAACATTTCGTTCTTTTCTTTTAAATTTCAGACCCCAACGGATCTGGTAAAATAATATAATTCTGAATACCAATAGGATTTCTTTCTGCTTGCGGTATCTGCGTGTATAATCCTATTTGGGGAACTTTTTCTCTTTTATTTTTAAAATCCCCTTCTTGTTTTGTCTTTAATACAAAAGATTCTTTCGTATTAATAATTTCAATACCCTGCCCCATCGCAACTCCTAACCAAAATTCTACGCTCCCCTTTTCATTGCTATAAGTTTCATTTCCTGCATCCGGTCTCATATCTACTCCATATATACTTATTTTTTTCGGTTTTTGCAAAATAGCCGTTGCTATCATATAAGCAATAATATTAAGAAAAAATGCTGTATGAAATTTATCCATTATTTCATTTATGGGAATTGGAAAATCATTTTTAAGACATTTAAATCTTCCCGTTGTATAAATCGGAACATCTAATTCATTTACATTTTTTACAAAATCGGGGTCATCGTGCAACATTAAAATCCTAATATCATGCCCTACAAATAATCTATCTACTTTATTTCCTTCTCTGTAAATAATATTTGATCCCCATATCTCCGTATTTTCGGGAGCCTTTTGGGGAGCTTGATACCAACTCGGCCCCTGTGCCAAAATTATTATTTCATCCAATCCCTTCTTAAAATCCTTCTTCATCTTTCACCTCTTTTTTTGTTTTAGTTTTTTTTAAGTTTCTACTTATTTATTTTAATTGTTGCTCCGCCCGATAATCCACAATGTATTGCCAAATTTCTTCATTTTTTGTTAAATTGCTAGATTCCCGCCGGAGAAAAACTGAGTGATAATTATCTAAAGTTAAATCCGCCCAGTCATATAAATCGGTTAATTCTTTATACAAATCCCCGATATCACTTACATCTGAATTATCATTAAATATGCTAAATTGAATTATTGAATTTTCCATCGTTGCATCAAATGTCCAATGAGGGACATTACTTATTAAATAAAAAGCTGCATAAGGATAAGCTGTATTTTGTGGAACTACCGTATTATGCAATCCCCCCGTAAGATCGGCGTATAGAGTGCCAACTCCCGTACTGCTTTTATATTTCGCATATATTCCTTTAAAAAGGTCATTCATATTTTCTCCTAAAAATAAGGGCAGAATTTTTAAATTTAGTTAATTGTTATACAATCACCATCAGCTAATTTGTAAGTCCCCGCAACCGCATTTTTCGCCACCGAATTTGTTACGGAGTACTCCTTGTGAGTTGAAACAGTTCCTGTAGCCATTGTCCATGTACTTCCCGCTATGGTAGTTATTGGCAAATCCCCTATGCCCCCCGCTATATTGTAATCTGTATATGGTATATAATAATCGGGGTATTTAAAAGTTATTCGATACGGTTCATACCACCTGTCATGATAATGGTGATGGTGAATTTCTTTTTCCTTAATTATTTCAATAATCGAAGTCCGTTTTGCCTCGTCATCTTTGCTTTGCCGTTCCTCAATTAAATCTAATCTGCCAGCCCTAATATTATCAATATCCTGCTTTAAAATTTTAATTTCTTTATTTAACTTATTTCTTTCTTTTTCTTTTTTGCGAATTTCTTCTAATGTTTGCTTAATTGCTCTCTTCACTAAAGCTATTTCTTTTTGTTCTTTCTCTTCCTGTAGTTCTTTTTCGGCAATTTCTGCCAAATTTTTAGTTTTCTCTTGAGATTCGTTCTCGACTAATCTCGCAGTCTTTTTACTCATTTTATTTTCTCCTTTATTTTTTATTCTGCCCTTATTTAAAACATATTACTCTTTTTAGCTATCTTATATTTTGCGGCACATTTTTCTCTATCCCACATATAGTCTGGGGTAAGCAATAAACCATTACCTTCCTTTTTAACTTTCATTCCGTAAAATGCCCCATGTCCTTTTCGCTTCATTACAGTCGATTGAACAGGAATATGTATCTCGATCCCCCGACCCGTTGCAACCCCCAGCCAAAACTCTATACAACTTTTTTCATTTCTCATATATTCAATATTGGTGCCAAAATTCATATCTACCCCGAACATTCCTATACACTTTGGTTTTTTGGTAATCGCCAAAGCCAGCATATAAGAAATATTGGTTAAGAAATATCCTATTTTAAATTCTTTTAATATTTCTTTAACGGGATATTGAATATTATTTTTAATTTCCGGATATTTCCCTAAAGTATAAACTGGAAAATCCTTTTTGTTAATATCTTTAATTAATGTTTTTTCTTTATTATATTGAGTTAAATATAAATCTTTCATAATAAATAATTTATCTAATTCAATTTTAACTTTTTTATAAGTACCGTTACATCCCCAATATTCACCATTTTCAATTTTCTTTTCAGGGCATCTCATTAAGGTTGCCCCAGTCCCTAAAATCGTAATATAATCTAACATTAAAACCTCTCTTTTTTATTTAATGAATCGCTTTCTTAAACATTAATGCAATTTTTGCCTCGCACTTGTGGAGTCCAGGCCTGATGTATGGACGAGGTGCTTGAGTATAATGTCGCCCCCTGGAGTCAGTCCCCGTAAAACCCAGCTCCAAACGTCTACCGTAATCGATATTATTTCCCACCCTGCCATATAATTTTGTAGGGTGCATTTCGTGTGTAGTTTTTCGTTTTAAATCTCCTGTTACACTTGCCGGAGCGTGACCTGGTGGCGAAGGTGCGGAAACTGTTCCAATACTTTCTTTGATAGTATTTTCAACTAAAACACAAGCGTCTTCCAATGTTTTTCGAGCTGCTATATTAACTTTTGCTATTAGCAGTTTACCCTTCCAAACCATTTTTAAGAACTCCTTTTAATATTTAAAGTCATATATTTATCCAGTTCATCAAAATTTGCAATATTAACAATATCATAATTTTTGTTTTTATAGACTCCTCTATTAACCATAGTTATCCCGGTTGAATATCCGCAATAAACTGCCCCATCTCTTTCCCATTCTACTTTACCATTATTAATAAATTCTCGTCTGCGAATTCCAGTAAACCAATTTATACGACAAGGGATATTCGTTAGATCATCAATATCCGCCCAAGTTTTGGTATCCGAGCCATAATCATTTTTGACAATTGTCAATTTTTGAAAAGATATTTTAGAATTAAATAAATGTCTCATTTAGGCAACTCCTATTATCGGTTTATTTTTTATATATCGAGCGAGTAATTTATCGGCTTCTCCTATCCCAGTAAGTCTTTTGTCATTAGAAGAATCGAATTTAACATAGCTATAATCTCCCAATTTTTCAGATTTTATTCCGTAACCCGATTGAGAATATAGAGTTTCATCATTTTCCGCTCTACAAAGGATCACCGCAGCCCTTTTTACCGACTTAGGACACGAATAATACCCCCTCGTTCCCCATACCTCAATATTTTTATTTCCTCTTGGAAAATATCCTTCTAAAACCATTAATTCTACGGGCTTCATTAAGGTATTCGGTTCATGGGTAGATGCTTCGGTACTTCGCCAAATTGAATTTTTATCGTAATCCCAACCATATAAAATACTAACCGTATCACCAGTTGCTAAAGTTATCGGCAATGCTTTTTCAATAGTGAAAGTAGCCGCCCCCCCAATCGTGCTTGAAGTATGCGAAACAATTCTACTCCCCCAGTAAAAGTCGGTAGATTCCGAAGTATCATAAATTCCCAAATAATTATTTTCGTAATAATCAGTATTTAGTGCTGTTGAGGTAGAAGTCAAAGCAACTGTAAATGCCCCCGAAGTTCCCGAAATATTACTACCCGTATAATCTATTTGAGATATTGTCAAATCTGATATTACTAATTTATTAACTGATAAAATATCACTTTTAAAAAAGGGAAATATTCTATTTTTGCCATTACCGTCTAAAAATATATGAAAAGTTTTCGGATAAAAAACATCGCCAGTCACTTCTTCGACTATTTCCTCAACCCTATCAATAGTTTCCTGCATTTCTGTTTGAGTTAAATCTTTAGGCCAGTTACTTATATCATTCTGGCCGGTGTACTTCCCTTCTATAGTCACGCTAACCACCCCTCTTCTCTTTTAAATATCTTTCCCAATAATCTCTGTCATAGTTTGTTTTAAGATGACAACTCCGACAAAGTATTACTAAATTTCCAGGGTCCAAATTATTTTTTTGATAATCAATATGATGAACATCTAATTTTTTATTCCATCCGTCTAATTCGTCTTGGTGCAAACCACAGAGTTGACAAATATAATTATCCCTTTTTCGCACTGCTTCTTTTAGATCATCAGTCCAGTCTTGTGAATATCGTTCAAAAGAAATCCCACCTTTCCAGTTATGATTATTTTCCCCACTTAGTTTCCTTACCGTTTCTTCTGAAAGGATTTTACCTTTATTTGCTTTACTTATTTTTTCTTTAGTCTCTTCTGAAAGTTTTAGTCCTTTATGAGATTCACTCATTTTTTGTTTAGTCTCTTTAGTGTGGAGTTTACCTTTCATCCAAGTGATTTGCCCCTTATGTGACTCGCTCAATTTTATTCTGGTCTCTTCAGAACGCTTTCTACCTCTCATTTTCTTTTTTGTTTCTTCGGAAACTTCGTGACCTTTTAATGTTTCGCTAATCTTTCTTTTAGTTTCTTCTGATGGATGCCTGTTTTTACTGACCTTGCTCATCTTTTCCCTGGTTTCTTCAGAAAACTTTTTACCTTTATGAGATTTACTCAATTTTGCTTTTGTTTCTTCTGAATGATGTTTACCCGACATTGAAGGAACTCGTTCCCTTAATTTCTTTTTAGTTTCTTCTGTAGCCGGGATACCTTTATTCCAAGCTGGTTTCCCTTTATGTGCTTTGCTGAGTTTTCTTTTTGTTTCTTCGGAAAGTGGTTTATGTTTATAAACTCCACTTGGCATAATTGTGTACCTACCTCCTTAAAGTATAGGGATAATGTTAAAAAGTTTCTTTTTTTTGTGGGGTCCAGACCATGACCACACCGCCGCTAATTGTTCATCAACGGTAAGCCCGGTCGATACCGTCCAGTCATAATAATATTGAGCAGTAGTGCCGGTACTCAACGAAGGGACTCCTGAAGATAATAATTCCGTTCCGTCTAATTGTTTAACAGATACTTTTATGCTTCCCGGAGCTGTTTCAACCCCTGCAAAATTTTTAATCGTAGCCTGAATTCTGATTGTGTCCCCAATTATGTAATTCATAAAATCACCCCTATTGAGTTATTGATAAAACTGTTTTATTATTATCAATATCTAAAATACTTTCATTTTCTATAACTGATAAAATTGACTGATTTTGCTTAACGCTTAAAACACTACCCGTTGCAACTACCGATAAATCCGAGTTACAATATGCTATCGATAAATCCGCTGTTGTAAAAATAAATTTGACATATTCGGCAATCGAGCCTATAAAATCTAAAACGCCGCTTAAAATTTTCCCTATCTTTTTCCCGATAGTTCCCGCAAAAACCAGACTGCCCGATAAAATCTTTTTAGGTAACTTTTCGGCTATCCCAGAAAAGGCAATTGAGCCATAAAGAAAAACTTGATTTCCGAGTGAGGCTACTATTGCCCCCACAAAACTTAAAGCTCCCGATAAGCTTTTGGATAATCCTTTGGTTGTAATTCCCGCAAAGTCTAAAACACCTGACAATCCTTTGGATACTCTTTTAATTATGATTGCCGTAAAGTCTAAAACACCTAATAAAATAGTTCTAATCTTTTTAAATATTATACTTGAAAAATCTAAACTTGCAAATAAAATCTTTTTTGATAATTTGCCGACAATTCCCGAAAATGCCAAAACACCAATTATATTTATTAAAATTGATTTAACCACAATTCCTGAAAATGACAAACTTGCAGATAAACCAATTGCGATTGCTACTGATATAATACTTACAAAATTTAGGCTACTTGTCAATATTTTTTGAGTTATTTTTGTAATAGTTCTGGAGAAATCTAAAGTTCCCGATAATGACAATAATCTTGTAACCGTTTTTGCAAAGTTGCCTACAAAACTCAAAGCCCCCATCAGACTTTGGAAAAATCTTTTCGCTGTTAATCCGGCAAAGTTTAATATGCCTGCCAAAACTTGATATATCTTTTTGGTAGAAACGCCTGCAAAGGTTAAAACTCCCGATACAGTTTGAAAAAATAATTCCGCAACATCTTTGGTCAAGATACCAATAAAGTTTAAAGTTCCCGATAGGGTTCTATAAAGTGAGCTGACTCTCGAAAATCCCCCTATAAAAGTCAATATCCCGATTAAAAGTTTTTTAGGAAGTTTGCTAATTACTCCGCTAAAACTTAAAATCCCTGTTAAAATTCTGCGGAATAAAGTAGTTTTTGATAACGAGCCAGAAAAATCTAAACTTCCAATCAATGATAGAATCCAAGCAATTGTCTTTGTGATCTCCCCAGCAAAATTCAATACTCCCGATAAGCTTTTGGATATTACTTTATATATTTTTCCTGTAAAATTTAAATTACCTATTAATATTTTTTCGGATAATTTGCTAACCTTTCCAATAAAAGATAAAATTCCGGATAAAGTTTGTGTCATTATTTTGTTCAAAATACCAACGAAAGCGAGACTACCTTCTAAAATCTCTTTAGAGGATTTATATATTACCCCCCTAAATGTTAAAACTCCCAATAATGTCTGGTATAATTTTTTTGTTGAAATTCCCGCGAAAGTCAAAATTCCATTTATAGTCTGATAAAATACTTTGGCAATATCTTTAGCTAAAATTCCAATAAATGATAATACCCCTGATAAAGTTCTATAGAATGAACTAACCCTCAAAGATAATCCTATAAATGATAATGTTCCTGATAATACTTTTAAAAATAAATTTATTTTCGATAAAATTCCTATAAAAGCTAAATTTCCAGATAATAAAATAATTCGATTAGCCGTTTTTGCAAAATCGCCGGCAAAGGTTAATACACCTGATAGACTTTGTAATGTTAGCTTATATGCTGTTCCTATAAAATCAAGGCTACCCGATAAAATTTCTTTAATTAGTTTATTGGATTTCCCGATAAAAGTTAATATACCTAATAAAGTTTGAGATATTCCTTTATTTAAAATGCCTACAAAGGACAAAGTTCCTATTAATGCCTTATAAAATGAAGCGACTTTCGATATAGTCCCTACAAAATCTAATAATCCTATTATATTTTTAGATACCCTTTTGATTATCGTCCCTGTAAAATCTACTACCCCACCAAAAGAAATTGCTATTTTTTTAATTACCTCTCCGGATAAATTTAATACTCCAGCAACCGCCTGATAATATATTTGTGCTGCTCCAGTAGCTATACTTCCAGCAAAGGTAATCATGCCTGCCAGTAATACTTTTATACTATTTATAAGATTGCCAGTAAAAGCTAAAGCTCCAGATAAAATCTTTTGCGGTTGTTTAATTAATGAACCTGATAATGCTCCTACTCCACCCCCACTTTCAGTCTGTAATTCTATTCTCCTCATTCCCACATAATTTGCACTAGTATAGTTATCTACAATTTTAAAAGCATAATAACGATAAGCTGTTGTATTCGTTACCGTTGCGTACTGTGGGTCTGCCTCGTCTACCGCAGTATGTTCTTGAAATAATGTCGGGTCTGTAGTAAGTGTTGTCCACCCTTCATTATTATCGAAAAATGTATCATTAAATGTTCCAGAATATGTATTGCTTCCTTGAAATATAAAGTTATTAACACCCAAAGTTGTAAGTCCACCATCATCATGGAAGTTTTCAAAATATATTCTTTTAATTATTTTTGCAGAACCCAAGTCTATATGAAAACGTTGTTCAGTATAAGAACCATTTGCAGATAGCCAAGAATTATACTTGTAGTCTCCTGTTACTGATAATCCAGGGTCAGTAGCAAACCACTCCAAAGTAGATGCACCCAGTGTAGTTGCTGCTATAACATAAACATTTGACTGTGCTGGTGGATATTGAGATGTACATGTTAAAGCCATTCCCGCAGCCATTTCTCCATACAATAACTTTGATACACCTTTAATATTTGTACCTGCAAATACTAACGCACCAGAAAAAGATGTAGAGGTTTGTCTAATTATTTCTCCTACTAATGATAAAGTTCCTAATAAATTTTTTCCAATTTTATTTAATATGCTTCCCGAAAAAGTTAATATACCTGATAAAGTTTTATATAACTTCTTTGTTGATATTTTAGTAAAAGTTAAAACACCGCTAATTGTTTGATAAAATAATTCAGCAATATCCTTTGTTAAGTTACCGGCAAAATTCAAAGTACCGGATAGGATTTTACGAAATAAACCAATTCTTGTGATCGTTCCCGTAAAAGCCAATAAACCTAATAATGCCTTATAAAATAGACTTACCTTTGATAATATTCCTTCAAACGCCAAAGCTCCCGATAAAACAATAACTTGGGTAATCGAACTTGTAATTACTCCCGTAAAACTTAATAAGCCGGATAATCTCTGATATATTTTTTTAGTAAAATTTCCTGTAAAAGATAATACTCCCAATAATATTCTACGGAAAGAAATAATCTTCTCCACCGTTCCCGTAAATAGCAAATTCCCGGACATCAAAACTAATTTTGTGGTTGAGGAAATTAGATTACCCACAAAACTTAAAGTTCCTGATAGGCTTTGGGATAGTCCTTTTACAAGCGTACCCGTGAATGATAATGCTCCACTAATCGTTTGGTAAAATATTTCAGCCGCACTTATTGCCAAGTTGCCAACAAAAGATAAAGTTCCTAATAGTATTTTATGGAAGGAAGCAATCTCGCTTAATGCTCCTGTAAACAATAATTCCCCAGATATCAAAACCGTTTTTGCAGTTGAAGCGATTAATTCACCCGCAAAACTCAATACACCTGATAAAGCTTGTGACAAACCTTTTACTATCGAACCAGTAAAACTTAATACACCCGCTAATGATTTATGGAAAGAACCGATTTTCGATAATAACCCCTCGAAAGAAATTGAACCAACCAACGATACAATTTTCTTTGATATACTTGAAATAGCTCCTGTAAAATCCAAAGATCCAATTAAGCTTTGGTATAAACCCTTTACAAGTAATCCTGTAAATGATAATGCTCCCGATAACACTCTATAGAATAAAGCAACCTTCGATATAATCCCTACAAAATTTAATGAACCTGCTAATAATAATAATTTTTTAAAAGGGTTTAGTAGACTTCCCGCAAAACTCAAAGTTCCCACTAAACTTTCTTTTAACCCCTTTGTTAATTTCCCAATGAATGATAAAGTTCCTAGTAAATTTTTAGCTATTTTGTTTAATATATTCCCCGAAAAAGCCACCATTCCTGACAATATCGCATATCGAATATATCTTGTTATCGAAGTTCCCACAAAACTTAAAGCGGATAATAATCTTTTATTAATTTTTTTAACAATATCGCCTACAAAACTTAAACTACCCGCAATTATTCGGTAATAATTTGTTGCTTTTTTTAGGGTAGTTTCTAAATTTAACGTTCCACTTAAAGATATACGTTTGTCAAGACGGGAAATTAAATCACTTGCGAATGTTAAAGTTCCGGACAATGAAATAAATTGTTTTAACGGTCTAAGTAAAAGACCTGCGACTGTTAATACTCCAATTAAACCCTTAGCAATTGATTTAGCTGTATTCCCTGCAAATGTCAATACGCCTTTAGTCGTTATCTTAGAAGTCTTAGTTATATTTCTAACAAATGTTAAAGCACCTGATAGAGTTAAAACTCCTTCTCCTGACTTATCAAACCACCAAGTAAACCACCCGGCAAGAAACCATCCCGTTAATTTAACGATATTTCCAATAAATGTCAATACTCCTTCAATTGTTACATTGGAAGCCTTAGTTACGTTGCCTACAAATGCCAAAACTCCTGCAATTGATATCTTTACTGCTCCTGCTACGATAGTCCCAAAATTAAGTACTCCCGATAAAACTTTATTTGGCAGTTTAACAATATTTCCTACAAAATTTAAAATACCTGAAAATGATTTAGCTGTTTCTTTTTTTGCTGTTCCTATAAAAGTGACTGCTCCTGTTATAGCTTTTTCGGTTGATGGTGAATAGTCATCTTCCGTCTGTAATTCTATTCGCCTGATACCTGTTTCTCCACTACTATAATTATCGGTAATCTTAATTGCATAATATCTATAAGCTGTGGTATTAGTTACAGTAATATATTTAGGGTCTGCTTCATCTGCTGCCGTGTGTTGGTCAAAAATATTTGCAAAACAAGTCAGAGTTGTCCAACCCTCATTATTGGCATAAACTAAATCATCAAATGTTCCAGACGCAGTATTTGAACCTTGAAAAATAAAGTTTTTAGCACCAGTAGTATTACTTGCAAAGTGATGGCCATTTTCATAATAAATTCTTCTTATTATTTTTGCAGAGCCCAAGTCAACATGGAAACGCATATTTGTTTCTAAACGTGTTAACCATTGATTATTAACATGACTGCCAGTTAATGATAATGTAGGGTTAGTAGTAAAATATGGGTAATAAGTTGTACCGTAGTATTCTGTAGCTTTAACATGGTCAGCGTCTTGCGTTGGATATTGAGATGTATAAGTAGTCATTAATTATCTCCTTTTAATTTATGGTGTCGCCCATTCTGGGGAAGCTCCAGTACTCATTGTCAATACTTGCCCTGCTGTTCCTTTTGCTAATCTTACCCAGTTAGTTCCATCAAAGTAGGCTACATCACCAGCTACAGAAGTACCAAAGGTAGCCATATCACGCTTGACGATCCCTGCGGTAGTACCAAGTATTTCTCCAGTTAAATTCGGTGATAATTTACAATTCGTTAAATTAATATTTGTATTAGTATCAACAAGAACTATCCCATAGTTTGCCAATGCAGTACCTCTATCGTCATAGGCTTGGCAAGAGTTAAAATTGATATCATTACAGTCGTCAATTCTAATTCCGCTATTATCACCTTCATCTGCGGAACTATTTTTTACAATAACATTGGTGAAATTGATATTATTTGAAGTATTAAGAGTTATCCCATGTTGTTCTGACTCATTTACAACGCAATCATGGATGTCACAATCGGTAAGTGTATGTAAATTTATTCCTTCTTTCCCACTTCCACTTGAGGATGAATTAGACAAAACAGCACCTTTTTGATTGCATATCCCTATACCATAATTGGTATTATCCCACGCATGAATATTATCAAATACATTATATGTATATTCTGCACCAGCATCATTATTCCCAAAAAACCAAACACCACAAGAGCCATTATCCCAAGTGTAAATATTTTTAAAGGTATTATGAATATCAGTTCCTGCTGCGTTACCACTCGACTCGATAGTATGTGAGTAATTATCATGCCCAAAAATATTTTTAATCAATGAATAATTACATTGAAAAATATCTGCCCCTATAGATCCAGAATTTTTAAGCTCTAAATTTTCTAATGTTAGATAATCGACAGGGTCATATAATCCAGACGCATCTATACAATTATTCCCTTCCTCGTGTGATGTTTGTGCATCTGCATCTATTGTAAAGTTTTTCAGAGTAATATTGTCAAAAGTACCATAATCTTTACCAATTACAATACCATTTGCATCGGCGGTTAAGATAAAGGTTTTACCCATACCCTCGCCGATTATGTTAATCGTTTTCTTAATAGCTAACGTACCTGCTAATTGATAATAACCTGCCCTTAAATATATTGTCCCACCAGCAGGACAGGCAGTATAAGCATCATCTATACAATCACCAGCCCAAGGGTCACCTAATGTTCCTGTGCCTGTGGCATAGGCTTGGGGATAGACTACATTGGCCCTTAAATTGTGAATAGCCGTATCGGCTACCTGTTGTCCTGCGTCATAGAGAGCTTTTTCAGCTACTCCGCTAACCCCATATCCGGGTAAATAAAAATAACCATGAGTTGTATTAACTCCCATTTATAATCACCTCTCTTTAATTTATCCCCCTGATCATCCTTGGCGTCCTCTAACTGTTTTTCCTGTTCCAACTGTAATATAATATTTCCTTCCTTTTCCTAATTCGCCGCCAATATTTAATAATCCAAAAAATTTGATAACAGTTCGTTTTATTATCAATCCTGTACCGAGGGAGATTAGGTTACCTGACAAATTTTTTTTAATTTTACGTTTTAAATTGCCTGTAAATGTTATTACTCCAGTAATTATTTGTCCCGAAGCTTCCCCACCCGTATTTAAGATGCTCGTAAAATTTACTGTACTAAATAAAATCTTCTTTGATGTTTTGCTGACATTTCCTACAAAAGTTACAGCCCCGTCAGCAACTTGATAAAATTCTTGAGGGCCTGCCGCAATCTCATTAAATTGAAGTGCTTTTAATCTAAAATGCCTGCCTCCAGATAAACCAGACCCGACAACTCTTGCGGCAATAACCGTTTGTGTAGAACCTATTGCTCCTTCAGTCCAAGTATTCGCCGTTAGGGTAGCCGTAATAACATTATGCCAATCACCAGAATAATAAACATCAACTACAACCCCTGTATCTTCATCTGAATTTTTATATTTAGAAGCATAAATTTGTATCTTATCACAGGAAATGGCAGCAATATTTAATTCAAGGGTATTAGTATTATCATTATTAGCAGAACTGGCATATGTTCCTGTATTGCCATCTATTGCATCATCGTCATTTAACCAAGTTCCGCCACTATCAGTTGTACTTGTCGGATTTATCCAAGCCATAAATCTCTCCTTAAAAATAAAGGGGCAATATTTCCACTGCCCCTAAATTTATCTTCACTTTTAAAAATTATCCTCCAGCGGTTGTTCTTTTTAGTTCCACTTGGCATAAATTTTTCTATTCCAATCTTATAATCAAAAAAACGCTGTAACCGTTGTAAACAAAGAGATCATCCACCTGGCGAAATAGTCAAATTGTACGTAAATTCTACAGAATCTCCACTACTCACATTTATAGCAGCAAAGACACTTCTATCCCAGAGAGTTGCCCCACCAGAACTTGACAATAATCCATGTTCACCTATTTGCCCCGCAGTCGAAGCAGTTCGGGCACAAACGGTTTGGAAAATATTGGCCGCCGACCCGGTTGTTCTTGTGCCAGTATCGGATCTTTCGGCAATCTTTACCTCTGCTGTCAGGGCAGTATTACCAGTAGCTTCCGCTGCTGTACTTGAACCCCAAGCATGCCAATCGTAATCTGCTAATTTTCCACCAGCAGTACTTACGAATATTTGAACCATATTTTCAACTGCCGCCGTAGTAACACATCTTGTTGCAACCAAACCTCTATCCTCAATATCCCCATTTACCCGAAATATTTTTGCATAAAGTTCACCTTGCATAATTACGCTATTATACGGAGCAGGTCGATTTAAAAAATTCTTAATTCTTTGAAATATATTTTTTAACATATTTTATCTTCACCTCTTTTATTCTTATTTTTTTTGTTTTTACGGTGCAACGATCAGATATACAAATCCGTTATCAGTCGTATCGGTTACCCAACCAGTTCTCCCGATTTTTTCGGCAGCGAGTGCGGTTGCTCCAGTGCTTCCAATACTTCCGGCACCAGCGGCAGATATATCTCTTACAACCATCGTCCCGGCAGTCAAAGCATCATTAATTAACATTGGGCAAAGTCCCCAAGTCTGTAGCCAGAAATACGGAGTTGCAACAGGAACTGCTACAGGAGCAACACCTGCTGTTACCCCAGTTCCAGAAGTTACTGGAGCTTGGATTACATCATCATATAGATTCTTCACTAAACCAGCTGCTGAACTCGTAGAAACTCCAACTTCTAAAGTATTGGTAAAAGTAAATTTTATTGAGACCTGACCAGTAGCTGCAGGATGAGATAATATTTTCTTCATTTGCCCAACACCTTGAACTGCACTCCCATCACTAACTATATAATAACCATCTTTGTATGCATTGACCAAAGCCGCAGTCGCCCCTGTTGATTTTAAAGTTGCGTATGCAAAATTCGATCCCGCAGTACTTGCTGTAGCAATGGTCATATCATATTCTGAAC
>Ga0307928_10001137_pt1 | contig 20091 bp, 39 predicted proteins | sample AceLakmetagen232_FD_201815 | JGI IMG/M metagenome (GOLD analysis project Ga0307928, IMG submission 201815) | Saline water microbial communities from Ace Lake, Antarctica - #232 | ecosystem: Environmental > Aquatic > Non-marine Saline and Alkaline > Saline | place: Antarctica: Ace Lake... | reverse complement strand
GTTCCCAGAATGCAATTTCATCTGCCATAATATTAGAAAGGGTAAACTGTCGCATTTGACCTTCACCCTGTGGAAAACCTTGTATCTTGCTGTGTATTTCTGGAAAAGTTAAGTGACACCATTTTGGTTCGTGTCTTGGCAATAGATGTCTTGGAATAACAGGATCTAAATTTTCTACTATAAACTTAAACCTATCTTGAATTAAAAAATTTGCATCTTCTTCTTTCTTGGAAACAATACCTTCATGCCTTCCAACGTGAAACCAAGCATCCCATAAATGTAAAACAACATTAGTCCAAGTCATTTTCATTCGCCTAGACTTTGGAACTGCAATTCGGTTTTCTCGAACCCATACTCGCATATAAAGTTTTATGTAATCTAGCTCGTAAGGAAATCTTTTGATGGGATTCTTTTTATCAGATTCATCTTTTGTAAAAACATATTTGGAAAATTCCCAAGGATCATTTCTGATCTTTTGAATTAATGCCAATTGCTCCTTCTCTTGCCCTTCAGTTGTAAACATGTTGCCCTTATTTTGTTCTACATTTTATAATTTTTGCTATTAATTATACCTCTTGCCTTCACCCGCATTATACCTTTCAGTTATTTGTGCCTGTGTCATAGCGGTACCTTGCCAATAAACAACATCATCCATTGCTCCTTGCCATTGCCTTACTTCACTACCAGATCCTATCGCAATATATCCATCAGCGGTGTTATAAGTATTGACAGTGTTCTGAACAGAACCTACAGAAACACCGTCAATATAAATCCATTTTCTAGTTCCACTTGTACTAGTTTCGTCTATTACTCCTACAACATAATGCCATTCACCATCGGAAAGAGCTGACGAATCCGCCTGACTGTTATTAGTAGCATGACCAAATTTTATAAGAGAGCTGAGATTAAAAAAGACTACTCCTGCTGTGGAGGGATAAGCATAACCGGCACCACCATTGGTAAAAGCCATTTGATAACTAGCAGAAGTTGAAGCAACAAACTTTACCCACATTTCAACCGTCAATTTCCATCCTGAGGTATTACTTAAATCAAAATCTGCATGGTACTGTTGAAAAGTATTAGCATTACTGAAAGTATCATAAGCGCCATCAAGTTTACCTGTTATAAAATTAGGTGTTCCCACTCTCAATAAATCATATGAACCTTTTTTATCAATTAAGTCTCCTGTCCCTTGATCCATTGTCCAATGTGACGTGATACCGTCAAAGTATGGAACTTTTAAACTAAATAATGTGTTGTAATAATTTCTAGATACTAAAGAGGTATCTTTAACATTAGTTATAATATCCATACTTCCATATGATTCAATACTATTGGCCAAAAGATTTACTGAAGAAGTAGAAGAGATAGTAGTCTCTCCTTGATGTTTTATATTTTGTTCTACTGCACCTGAGTTAGTATAAAGTTCCCACCCATCATTCCCATTTCCTGCAATAGAAAAAAGAGATCCAGTTGCTAAAGTAGTTGGAAGATAAAATTTTAATGGGGTTCCTGTATCAGAAACACTTGCTATGTAACCATTATTAGCTGACATTGTTGTATCAGTTGTAACTACATTCCAAGTTATTCCTGAACTGGCAGGAGCTGCCGCCCATTGAAGATCAGTACCATCACTGATTAATACTTGATTTGCAGTACCTAGAGCTTTTCTGTCGGTAACATTAGAGGAATTTCTAAATATAATATCACCCCTAGTAGTCGTTGGATCAGAAAGACCCCCACCACTTACAGGAGCTTGTTTTATAATCCCATCCGTGTCTCTGAACATAAAATTAGTTGGTGCTACTTCTGTGCTCAATGCTCCAATACTTACGGAACCTGTGACTGTTAAATCTACCATATCTCTAGTACCGTCTGCTAAGACGTACTGGGAATGATCATCATCTCCCAATCCAGTTAAAGCTCCATGATCTGTAACACCACTAGATATACCTGTTAATGCTCCCCCATATCCTTCGTAACCTACAGCCGTAATAGTGGCACCTGAAGTTATAGCTCCACTGGTTTGAAAGGTTCCTGCTGATCCTGAAGCTGCATAGACAAGTGATCCTGACCCTACTAACCCATCTACTGCACCTCTAACTGTATTAAGGTTAGAATAAATTGTATCTCCTGCTCCTATCGCAGCAATATAGCTTTCATCAAATCCTGACATCATTGCAAAGTTGCCAGTTGATTGAACCATTCCATCATCTGTAGTAGTGTTCAGCTTCATGAAATAAGTTTTTCCATCTCCTGCTGATGTAGTCATAACATGGTTTTGTTCTAATGCTTTATCGGCACCCGAACCATGAAGAAAAAATACTGTTAGTGTTCCAGTATATGAACCGCTTAACATATTGATATGAATTATATTATCTTTTATAACTTCATGAACCGCTGTACCAGACTCGACTTCATCTATTAGTCTGACATTATCATTTTCATCCGATATATCTACTTCGAAATCATTACTAAGAACATGGTATGAAAACGTACCATTAATATCTAAAAGTTCATGCTCTAAAACATCTGCATGAGTACCTGACATCGTATAAACAAACTTACTATTTTTATAAATTAAATCTCCACCCTCCTGGTCAACGAGAGTAGCTTGGATATTATTTGTAGAACTTGTTGCCTGTATTAAAACATTATCAATACTGTTCCTGATTGTTGACTCACTAGAAGTTAAGATAGCTACCTGTGCATCTGTAGTTGGAACTAATAATATTGCAATATCTTTTATTGATTGCCTAGAGTTTGCATCACTTGGAAAGGTAACTAATGGGCCTATTGCTCCTGTAATTATAATAGAGGATTTTTTACCTGTACCATCTAGTGTTACCCAATCCTCCATTACGATTTGTTCATTGTAAATACAAGGATGAATATTTATAGAGTAAGGTTTAGAACTAGAGTTATCACTTATAGAATCTATCGCAGATTGAATTGTATGGAATTGTGCTTTAGAAGTAACATCACAATCTACTTCTATAGTCTGAGAGTAACTTCCATTTTTCCAAGCTGATCCATCCCAATATAGATTATCTCCTGTAGCTGTAGAAGTTAGAACTACATCTACTATATCGTCTAAAACTAAAGTAGCAATACTGTTAGTATTTTCTGAAATACTTGCTGTATTGGTAGCAATATTTGCCCTTATTGTTGTTAAATCATCATCGTTTAAAACAATATCCCAATTAGTTGAAGAACCAGAATCAGTTTTTGTATAAATTTTTCCGTCATCAGCTTTTACATAAATCGAACCAATGGTCGCAGTTTTAGAAACCACTGTTGGATCATCCGAATCATTTGTAATTATCTGAACATTAGAGTTTTTAAATTCGATTTTATCTTTCAGTTGCTTTATGTGGTCGCCTTGCGGAAATGTCCCGGCCCCGGCCTTAGCTTCTGTGTAGAATGCCGATAAAATAAAGAGAACAATTAAAATAACTAAGTTTTTCATAACTACCCCAAAAATTGGATTATTAATCTAGTATCTGTTGCTATAGCGGAATCTTTAACGGCCCCAAGGAAAATAGCTGTTCCTAGGGGAATATTAACTTCAACTTCACCGCCTGCAATTGGCAGAAAGCAAATAAAAATACTTCTATCAGCAGCACCGTAAAGTGCCATATATTCGCCAATATCATCAAAAGTTTGAATTTTTTTAGTATCAGCGGCCAATGAAGCCACAACTGCAAGAGCATTTGCCGACCTTGCAGGAATAGCATTTATATTTGGAGCCAAAACTCCATCACCTTCATCCGATGTATCTAACTGATCAACTGGTGTAAGATAAGTCGGAACCACTGAAACGATTTGATTTCCTTCAGTCGTAAAAGCAGGAGTAATCGGTCGCATATGATCAAATAAATCTCCGGCCGTGGGCAAAAGAGCATTTGGCAAAACTGCATTTATCGTAAATGAATCGGTGGCCACGGTTAAAATTTCAAATTCCATTCCAACTAGAACACCATCAACACCACGTATTCTATCGTGAACTCGCATACTGTGAGCAGTTGAATTAAGAGTATTGCCAGAACTTAAAGCAGCAAAAATTTTATTAGCTGAAACTCTGGTTACGCCTGAATTTAAAGTTCTTGTGGCATATTCTGCTTGTTGGATTTGGCTAAGACTTGGATGGCCTTGTTGCATACTAGATTTCATACTAAACCCCTTTTGAGTTCTTTCATTTCTTTATCGACTTCTTTTTGGAGAACGTGGGTACTTGGCCTAGCCAGTTGTTTACCCTTCTTGCTGACTTTTTTTGCTCGGTTATCAAGATCAAAAGGACATTTAGTCTTCTTTTTCTTCACCATAATTCTTCTCCATCCATGCGTCTACATCGTCTTTTTCATCTTCGCACGCTTCAATAGGTTCGGGCTTATCGGTTTCAATTTCAAAATAGTCAGCGTCTTCAATGTTATTAGCTTCTACTGTAATTGTCTTTTTCTTCTCACCAAAAAGCTCGTCCATTTTATTATATATATCTCTGATTGACGAATCTCTTACTTCTATTTGCTGTGTTGGTTTCCCAAGTGCCCTGTCTAAAATTGTATTCGCTGCACTTAATCTTGTCGATGGTTTATTTTGGTTGTCCTCCATGATGGTTTGGACAGTTTGAATTGAAGAATCTATTAGAGATTTAAAACGCTTTTGATGATTTTTACCAAAAACTTGGAATTGCATTTCCTTTACCCTAAATTTACAAATATCGCTACTTAAAGTTATAGAAACATGAGAATAAGAAAGCTCCATCTCGGCAGCTACTTTTTTAATGCTCATGCCCATAGCGTGACGATAACACATTGATTCTTGCACCGCAGAAAGTTCAAAAGGAGCGTTCCATTCACTCCAAGTTATCTCTTTTGGTTTTGACATACCGGATTGACGCATTTGACGCATCTTTTCAAAGCTCGGTTTTTTTGTTTTTTGTAGTTCCATCTTTGCCATCTCTTCTAATTTTACAACAATTTAGTTAAAGTATCTCATTTTTTTCTGTTTTCCTATTTTTATTGCCTCAAGCGGAACCCATTTGCCATCGTCTAAGTCAAATAAAGCGGGTTTTAAGAAGCTTACCAACGTCAACCCATACGAAGGCATGGCTTTTTCCAAATGACGGCTGAAAACGCCCAAAAACCAGTATTTCACAAAACTTAATAAATCTTTTTGGGGAAATCTTTTAGAAAATTCAATCTGAAGTTTTTGACACCTAGCTTCTTCCTGCTTGTGCTGCTTTCTGAAAATCATTTCTTCTGCTTCTTTCGTATCACGCTCTACGTCTGAGATTCGCTGTGATTTAGATTGACCTGTAAAAAACAGCTCGTCAAAGTCAGACATTAATGGCGCAACACGTTTATTTAAAATTAAAGAAGTTACCCCTGTTGAAAACAAAGAATACTCAATGTCGCCGTATCTTCTCCAAAACATCTTGACTCGTTCTTCTCGATAGTTGTGATCTCCGTAGTTTTCTGAGAGCCTTGCAATTTGTCTGAAAAATTGTTCCTGTTTCATTCGCCTTCCTCGATGTTGCAGTCTCTTTTAATTCTGGCGTACATTTCTTCTCTGTCGTTTGTTTTTGAATCTTTTAAGAAATCTTTATCTGAAAAGTTTTCACTCACAAAGTTTTTATGGCCTCCTGACAAGAATGCTCCCAAAGTCCACTGATAATTAAAAAACTTCTTTTCGTTATGTAACACCTCAGCATAATTTTTAATAGATTTTTTAATTTCTTCTTTTGGATATTTAAACTTCTTTGAAAATTTTCCGATTTCTTCTAATTGCAAATCTGTGCCTGTCCATTTTTTAAGATTTAGACTATTCCACAATTCTAAAATCTGTTTTTCGACAATATATATATTATTATTTTCTTTCTTTAACTTCTTTAACTTCTTGTTCTGTGTTCGCTGGTTGTTCACTCGTTGTTCGCTCGTTGTTCGCTCGTTGTTCGATTCGCTGTCTACATATTGGTACTTTTCCCAATTCAATACTGTGATAATGCGGCATTGGTTGGTTTTTCGTTGTTCGATCTGTTGTTCGATTTCTAGCTTTTTTAAAATTCTTTCTACTTTTGATGCGTTCAGTCCCGTTTCACTTTCTAATCGCTTTCTGCCTGTTGAAAATTGACCTTTCTTAATTTCATTTCCAAATCCATCAAACACAGATTCTTCAGAGTAATTAGCTTCTAGGAGCATATGTAACCATAGTTTTACATAGCCATCTTTTTTGTAATATTTCCATTTTCTCAAATCTCTGTGTAATTTAATCCAACCTGACATATTTGCTCCATAAAAAACAATCCTCCCCCCGAATAGCGTAACTAGTAATTAGGGTTTCCAGAGGGAGGAATTGCTGCCTTTCGGCGTATCATCAAATAGTTAAAATGTTAGTTAGTAGTTACTAGTTACTCACAAAATTGTAAGAGGGCAAGTTTCACTTTGTAAAGGGTTTTTTTTATCTTTCTAAATACTTACTTTCACTGTATAAATTTAGTCAGGGCTATGCCCTACTTTGCTACTTCTTTGCTCGGAAGTGGAGGGCCCTTATGAATTTAGGGGCCCTTTTTTATTTATGGTAGCTCTTTTTCTTCTACATGAGCTTCTAGTTCGCTCAGTAAGTCGATAACTTCATCAGGTTGCTCTCCCATTCCTGCAGCAATGGCATCATCGGATGAAATAAAATCATCAGCATCGGCCTCAGTAGCTTCCAGTAATTCAAGCTGTCGCTCGTTTTCTCTCATAACTCTAGTTTTTTTAACTTCGCCTTTGTAAATAAACTCGACAATTTCTTTGTCAAAATGAACTCTTTTAATGCAATGCACTTTAGCTTCTTCACCGTTTTCAATTACTTCAAAAAAGCTTCTAATTCCAATTTCAAATTCGGATATTTCGCCTTTATATTTTTTCTTCATCAAGTCAAATTCTTTTTCTTTTTCTTTTAGTTTTCTGTTTAAAGTTGTTGCCTCAGTTGCTAAATAAGCCTTCTCTTTTTCAGACAATTCAAAAATTAAAAAATCTTCTGTGTCTGTGTCTTGATAATTCTTGACTTCTACTGCATCTTCTAACTCGCCGTCCTGCTCTATCTCTTCAGCATTGTCCGTATTGTCAAGATCGACCGCTTCCTGTGCTAATTCATCGATACTTTTTTCATCTGGTATTTCTGATAGTGGCCAAGGTTCTTCGTTGTTTGTTGGTGTTAATTTTTCTTCAGTCATTCTGCTTCTCCTTTTTGTTCAGTTTCGTTGAATTCCACCATTAAACTATTAAGGCAAAACTTTTTAATATTATGTTTTTCTGCAATTTCTATTAATTGTTCAAAATGTTTTGCTGTGATTGCTTCTTGTTCTTGTTTGGTCACCTTATTTCTCCTAAGTTAAATTTTATTGTTAAATTTTTTCTATTAAACGTAAATTCTTGCAAATTTAACTCGCTAACTATTCGCATAAGTCTTTCAAAAGTGTTTATTGAACAATTTTTAGTTAGTATATGGTCGAGAACATTGATTTCCTTGTTTGGATGCAATAAGGCGTTTGAAATAAAACCAAAGATCATTCCTAGGCTTTTTCCTGTTTGGCGATCTTCAGCAGGGATTCCTTCTCTTTTGGCAAAATCCAACATCTGCACCCGCCTAACCTTAAAGTTTTTTTGTATTTCAGACATGAAAACTCCTTTTAAGGGCAAGTAAGCTGAACCTAGTGATAACAAACTACAACTTTCTGGAGAAAAGAATTTAGATGTTAGCCCAACTTACTTGCTTTATATTTATTTTTGTTAGTTTAATGGAAAACCTCACTAGTGGTTTAGAAAGGGAAATTAGAGCACCTTATCTTTTGGAAGTCCAGATGATTATTTTTTATTGTTAATGGTTTTTCTCATAAGCATCTCTACTTGATATGTCAAAATTTCATCATTGGTGTTGTTGATTGGGATATCTACCGTTTTCATCGTTTCGACAATTGCATGAATACATTCATGTGCTAATATTTCTGGTTTTTTTTCCTTTGTCCAGATGTAATTCTTTATCATGCCTTCATTTTGGTAACATAAAAAATGGCCATTACCTAAGACTAAAGGGATATCATAGTCGGAATTAATTTTTACTGAATCTAGGAAAAACTTTTCTGCAGTTCCGTAAAAAATATAATAATTTTCTTGAAAAGTTTCATCAAAAACATGGATGATTTTGTCAAAGGCTTTCATAAAGTCTCCAAGGCGCGAGTTGCGATTTCTCTTTCAAGTTCTTCGCCAACATCTGCGATTTCTAGCAAGGCCCTTTTTAAAATAGTCACGGATTTATGAAGGCCTGCTTCTCTGGATCTCAGATGAACTAATTGAGGATGTCTTTTAAAGAAACCATAAACAGCCTGCCTTGAAACACCAAAATCTCTGCCAATTTGAGGACAAGATATGCCAGGCTTTCGCTCTAAAAGAGCAGTTAGTTTTTCTATTGTTAAACCCATTCTGTTCCTCCGTTTGTCACAAGCATTAATAGTAAAAATAAAATAAACAGCATGAGAGGGATAAATTTAAAAGGCATATTTGGCGGTTTTTGCCCATGGTAGTCCATTACAAGTTCTCCCTGCGTTTTTCCATTTTTTTCTTGAGGTGCTTGCCTCTGGGATCGCAATCTTCTCGGTAAATAACAAATTTTTTATCCGCTACGATACCAAGATGAGAGATAGTCTTTTCTAAATTGTAAATTTCTATTTTTTCACCGTTTATTTCGATAACTCCTTTCACATTCGGCTGCAAATTAATCAATAGCATCGAAGTCCTCCATCGGTTGACCAATTATGGCGTGTTTTATCTGGTAGGCAATCCACTTTTCGATAGCAGCGTCACTTTTTGTCTCGGAAAATCTCTTTTTAGCGATAGGCTCATATCTCATATAATAAAAAGCTCGAACTAAATTGTTATCTTCGTGATTAAGTGCCTCTTGGCATTCAGCGATTGTTCTTTCTGTCATCATTTCTAGTCTAATGGCTTTTGTCATGCTTGCTCCAATTTCTGTATCTTAAAGTTGCCTTCAGTATCGAAATACATAATCATATCCAAAGGCATACACTTATCCTTTACGATTATAAATCCACTAAAGGCCATCCTGCCTTTGTATATTTTTCGCCTATAAAGAGTTGTAGGATGAATAAATAACTCTCTCGCTAATTCAGGATGTTTTATTTTTATATCTCCACCTCGACTTCTTTATCTTCTGAAGGTACTCTTGTATATCCATCCCTTTTATCCCCAGAACGCCACATTAACGTATAGTCACCCCTGTATTCATCTAAATATGCCAACAACTTCACTTTCTTGGTTTTCTTCTTGATTACTTTTTTCCATTGCCTGAAATTCCAACAAAGTATATTTCCAGTATCTATTTTTATATTCTCCAGTGCTTTAATTTTGTTACCTATAGCAATCCAGTCCTTAAGCTCATAAATTGAATTAAACTCGGTTGATTCTTTCTCTTTAAAAACTTTCATGACTGCTTTTTTGATTGTTTCCCTTGAGAGGTCTGGTTTTATTTCTGTGATGGTCTTAAACTCATGTACTGAAAAACCTTTAGAAGTACATGTGGATTTAAAGAAACACCTGCTGCACTCACCACAAGAAGCCATTCCTTTTTCGTTAAAACTGAAAACATTTCTCTCGACTAAAGTCATGTTAAAAAATCTTTCAGCTCCGTTTTTTGATAAAAATTTGTATTTTTTAGTTTTCATTGGTTTGTCTTCTTTTACTTCTGTGATGGATTTGATGTCATTTGTTAAAAAACCTCTATAATCTAGACAATTATCAACATTAAATAAACACTGTTCGCAATTACGACACCTTCGTCCGATGTATGCCCCCGTATAAAAACAATTCCTCTGCTCCTGAGTCATTTCGTAGGTGTATTCTTTTCCGTCTTTTAATGTGAATTTATATGTTTTTTTCATTTCTCCCCCTCCAAACAATACCAATCATATAGCTCTTTACTCTTGTGAGTTTTCTTAGCAGCTTCGATTAGTAAAGCTTTTAGCTTCTCGTTCTCTGCTTTGAGTTGTTCAATATCCTTGTCTGCACTTTCTACAAGCTTTTCATTTTGCTCCTTAACCCACTTATCCCAAAGGTCGTTTAAATTATTGTTTTCGAGAAAATCTTCAAAAGCTTTGACGGTTGTTTCATATGACTCTAGGCATTTGTCAGCTTCACATACTTTGTCTTTGCAGAAAATAAAGGTTTGTAGATATTTTTTCATTTTTAGCTCCTTTTTTGTTAAATATTAGCTTTATCAATTCTTTTGTGCGTAAAAACAGGTATGCCAAAGAAATGCCAACGAACGATAAAAAGCACTACTATTACCTCTTCATATTTATTTATCTTGTACGTTTTTTTCTCATAATGTGCTGACCTGTTGATAATCATTCTTGCTCCTTGTCTTGGCTCTCATTCCACGGATTAATACTTGGTTCTTCTTCTTCATAAACCCAATTAGGTTCTATGTCGGCAAATGACCAATTGCTTGCTCCTTGTACATGTAACTTAAAATTCAATCTTTCTGTAGGCATCTCTGGATGCTCAAGTTTCAGTAAAGCTTTTTCAACTGTGTCTGCGAGTATCTGTTTCTGTCTTACACTAAACATTTCGTATCCTCCTTTGCTCGGTTGTTAAAATTATTATTTTACCCTTACGAAATTGAAAAAAGTTTTACAACTTCTGCAATACTGTTTTTCTTTAGGGTGACTACTTCCTGTCTCCGTTACTTTCACATCTGCTGCGAAATGAAGCTTACAAGTTGGACATTCTGCTAAAGCAGAGTAATCTGGCTGACGAATTATTTTGGCTAGTTTTCTTATCATCTTTTCTCCTTTTTGCTCGATTGTTCACCTAAACTAGATGTAAGAAACACCATACTACGTTGACACCTGTAAATCAATGTGGATAACTTGTGGACAAAATGTGGATAACTCTGACTCATGCAGTTAAAAACTGTTCGGCATGTTGACACAGGGGCCGAAAACCCAAAATTAATTCAATTTCTAGGAGGGGGACTACAACACAGCAGCACCGCCGACACGATAGCAGGGGGGTCGAGGCAGCGTGGCCGACACTTTCAAGCTTTGTCAAGCGTCTTTTAAAAGGCAGTAAAAGCAGCGCCTTTGCCCTCTTTTGCCAGATTAATACAGTCATGTACTCTCTTTTTGCGCATATCGGTGCAGTGTAGTGTTTCTAGTTAGTTGGATATCGCTATGTGTATGATCTACAAAGTGTGATTTGTTGCTGTGCTTCCCACTTTCTTAGGTTTACAAGGAGATTGTTTGGAAGACCTATTCTATCTTTATTCTATATTTTTTATTTATATATTAAACAATATATATATATAATATAAATAAAATAACTTTAAAAGCTACAAAGACAACACAGAGACTACCCCAGGAATAGCACTATGCAGGTGATGCACTTAGGAGCACCTAAAGTATTGTTTTAGTTGATTTGGCTGCAAAGCATTACAATACTAGTACCCGAGCGTCTTAATATCTTTTGCAAATGTAAGAAATATACCTGGAGACATTTAATTAAAGATCACGTTTATTTTATCTTTTAAAAGATTGAACATTCTATTTATTTTGATATACTTAACTTTCTTAATGACTAATCCTATTTATCTTTTTTATCTCGCTTGGAAACTATTCCAGGTGAGCTAATTTATTATTGCTCAAACTTTAGGGCCATGATAAAAATAGGTATATATACATATTTTCACTTCCAAATAATTATCCTTATATATGTTTTATTTTATGTAAAATTTACTTGCCAAACTTACACAAAACATTTCTTTAAATTATTCGATAAATAAACTTGCGTTGACATTGTTATTTTGTTACAAAGTAATAAGTGATAATGAATAACAATTAAAGAGGGGAAAAGAATGTACGACAAAGACAGGTCTTTAAACAAAGTTTTGCCTTTATGGGCTAAGCAATACGGCCTTAACTACAATCAATACAGATTTGACAAGGCAAGTAATTTCATTTCGTACGAATCATGGGTACTCGGGAAATTTAAGTCTGTTTACAACATTAAAGAGGATGAAAAGCCTATTAAGTTTGATGAGTATGAAGCGACTATATGTACTCATTACATTACGGCTATCGAGTATTACGATATATCAGGTCTTAATGATGAGGAAATCAAACAAGTTGATAAGTTTTTAGCCTTATATCCAAACGCTTGCTTTCAATATGGAGAGGATAGCTATTTTGGCCGTGATGAGATAAGTGGACTAATGGCAGATTGCATTGATGTAACTATAACTATATTTGAGGCGGTGTAATATGAGTAATTTAAGTAAGCAAGTAAAGTGGAAAATAGATGCAAATAAAGAATTACCTCTGGCAGTCATTGAAGATACTGAAGAAGGGCAAGGTGTTTGCGAGTTTGGGGCATATACGCAAGAAAATGTTGCTAATGCTAAACTGATTGTTGAATTATTTAATGAAGCGTTGAAATCAGTTAACTTTAAAGGATAGGTGAAATTATGAAAACATATAAAGCTTATTATGATAACAGTCTTTGTTGGGTTCAAAATATGCAATACGAGCGAAAAGAAATATCACTTGAAAAGTTTGAAGCTTTCAAGAAAAAATCAGACATGAAATATCTTGTAAAGGAAGTTGGTACACTTGGCGGAATAATAAAAGTATATGACTATTACTTTACATCAAAGTCATGTTTAGGGGTCGTACAATGATCACTTTCACAGCTATATTTTCCGCACTATGTTTACTTGGCCTACTAATGGGAATGTTTATATGAGTAATTTAATAGAAAAGTACAAGGGCTAATATGCACTATTATATAGATATTAAAACACGTAAAAAAGAAATACTACCAGATAACCACTTAGAAAAAGAGCTAGAAATCATTCCAGTCATTAATGGCACTTGGATATTAATTGATTGTTCTCTTTTAAGTGACACAAAAGAAATAGAGTACGAATTACGAATTAATAGCAATGAAATACCATTTTAAAGGATAAAAAAATGACTTCAACAGTTCCAAACAATCAACCTATCTCATGGTACAAGAATGCGCTCGACAATTACGGTAGGGGCAACGGTGGCGAATCAAAAGACTATGACCTGGAGGAACTCAAAGCAATGTACTACAAAAAGTGTGCGCTTGAGGCTGAAAAGATGAACAAAGAATTACTAGTAATGGGCCTTGAAGTTTTGGAAGACTTGCCGCCAAGATTACCGATATTTTTACCAAAATTAAACTTTGATATTCTTTATGATGAACTTTCAAAGATATTTATTCAAATACCAACAATTATTAACTACTAAAGGAGAAAAGATTATGAGCACATACGAAAAACTTATCCAACATAACAAAGAGCTAGTAAAAGAAAACGCAAGCTTATCTTTAAAACTAGTAAAACTTTACGCACGAATTTTTGAACTCCAGGAGGCAAATAATGAGCAAGCAGGAATTAATATCCCTAGTGATTTTATTGGCCCTTGCAATGACAGTCAAACTCAGGAGCAAAACCAGAGGGGCAAAACTTACCAGATTTTACTACAAGACCGTGAGAGGTGAGTATATTAAAAACTATGTGATGGTTAGAAGGTACAAAAGGGGGAATTATGAATAAATACACGACCAAAGTTTACATTACCGATGAGGAAATTAAGCCTAAAAAACTCAGCGAGTTTACGGAAAAATTTGGCTTTGATGAAGAGTTTGAAGAGGAAATTGAAGTTAATTTTTCTTTTACTCCAGGAAGCAAAGGCAGAAGGGCGCACAAATTTGATCAGCCTGACCCGGACGATCCAGCAGAGGTTGAAATTGAATCTTTTACAATTGATGGCGTTTGCATTGAAGAATACCTAAAAGATGATTTTGTTGTTGACGAGCAAATATTATTTGATGCTGCAATTGAAGAAGAACAAAGTCAGCAAGAAGAGGCAGCGGAGCGAAAAGCAGAAGCGGAAAGGGGGGAATAATGGCAATAAGAGATGGATTCAGCGCACCGAGCGAAGAATATTAAAAATTATGTGATGGTTAGAAGGTACAAAAGGGGGAGTTATGAGTGATTTTTACATAAAAATTAGAGGGGAAAATAAAGCAGAAGCATGGGTTGAAGACTATGAGAGTGTCATCTGTACAGCAAGATTAATGACACAAGGTCTAGAAATGTGCTTTATAGACACCATTGAAACAAAGCCACAATACAGAAGAAAAGGTCATGCAATTTTTTTAATAAAAGAACTTCAAAAAATATTTAAAAAAGTAGCTCCAATATGCGTGGAGCCGCAAGCAAAAGAATTTTGGAACAAGCTGGGGATGGAAGACGCCCTAGGAGAAGAAGATGAGGCTTAATGGCAATAAGGGACGGCTTTTCAGCACCGAGCAAAAAGTACTCGGTAAAGTTTGACAGAATATTTAACAAGAAAAAAGAGGGGGTAAAAGTGAGTGACCACTACGAAATGCAGATAGGTGATTTAAAAGATGAATTAGAAGTAGCCAACAGAGAGATTGATAAATTGAAAGCTGATAATAAATTAGTAAGAGAGGAAAATGCTATGAATCTGGCAATGTTAGATTGTGACACGTTTACCAAGAATATATTTGTAGATCAAACGATTAAACTAATTGAATGGTTTGCTTGTGGCAAAACTTACGCAGTTAGAGATATTAGAAACCCAAAAGGGCATACTGATGCTTGCTATTTGGGACAATCCAAGGCTCAAGAATTTTTAAAGAGTTTTAAAATAAAAAATAAATTGTAAAACTATAAAATAGTGAGGGATAAAAAAATGGTCAAGAGGCTTAAATTCAGAGATACAGTCCAAGGTCAAGACATGATGGAAGGTCTTGAAAACTACCTAGAGAGCGCAGTTAAAAACTATTGGAGTACGCACAGAAAGCCAGTGAGATTATTCCCCCTGACTTGTAAGATTTCTCGTAAGCTTGGGAAGTTAAATATTTCAGGTGAAGAAATTTGCACAAAACTAGATAGACAAAAGAGAGTTAAGTTAATTTTGACTGAAAATCTTGCGGTTTGGCTGCTTCCTTTCGAGCAATGGGAAAAGTTGGAACCAAGAGATAGATTTTTACTAATAGATGATCTTACAAACGGTTTCAGGGACAAAAAAACAGAAGAAAAAAAAGATGTAAATAAAATATTAACCAAGAAATTTTTCGGAAGGAGCAAAGATGTTTAAATGTATAAAAAAATTATTTAAAAAAGAAAACCTAGGTCATAGATTAGGATATTCGCTCGGTTCTATGCCTGAAAATTCAATGGGCGCATTAGAAAGTGCTATCGAGTTTCAACCACTGGACGATTTTAAATACTGGGAATTTGATGTTGTGGAAAGTGCTGATGGCGTTTTATTTGTTTTCCATGATGCCACTAAAAATAAACCAATTGATCGCATGTGCCCAAAAAGTTTGCCCTATCAAGGAGATTTAATTTACGAACTTGATTATTATGAAATTAAAGATTTAAAACTTCTCAATACCAACGAGAAAGTTCCGTATGCAAGCGAAGTAATTCAAGAGCTTGTTGATTCATCTATTAAGCCAGTGAATGTTGAAATAAAAAAGCTTTTAAGTAAGGGTGCGCAAATAAATCTTCTGCAACATTTGTCTATAGCAAAGTCAGAAAGTGAAGTTGAGTTCTATTTTTCAATGTTCAAGAAAAAATTAAAGAAAATGCCTAACAAAGATTGGTTTTTAGAGCAATGCAAAAATAGAAATATCCGGTTCAAGGTAATGTAGTGTTTGGCCTGCTTAAAATGGCAGTAATAGGAATTGTTTTCCAAATAGTACTTTGCATTTTAACAGCCACAGCATGTGAAATAGTATTTTTAGGAATGCATTTAACAAAAGAAAAGATAGTAAAAACTTATAAGGAGTATGAAAAATGACAGAATTAATTCTACCAAAAAACAAAAAAGAAACAGATGATGGAGAAGTTTTTAACAACCTAAAAAAGAGAGAGGGAGTCACTTTCACTCAGGGACAAGCAACCAATAGCGATTACGAAGGTCAACTTATGGCTGTAAACTCAGGGAAGACAATGTGCGATTCTGGTTATATTCACAGAGGTGTTTTAATGATCCATATTTATGAATCCGAAAAGCCTGTAGACACAATAAGAGGTAGCCATTTTGAAACTTTATTTAAAAGTTTTATTGTTAATTCTAAAGAAGCTAGGTGGTCACAAGTTATAGGGGCAGTTCAACAATTGGAGGCAAAAGTTAAAGCAGCTTTTGATAAAAAATAATGGGCATGTGGGCAAACTATGACCAGTGGAGAACGTCAACACCAGAGGATATTGATTACGATTGCAAAAATTGCATTCACAACAGTTTAGCAGATGGATGCGAAGAACCAAGCGGATCTTGCGAAGACTTCAGTTGCTATGAAGAAAGGGAGATAAAATGAAAATTATAGAACTACAAGCAGAGAACATTAAAAGAATTAAGGCCATCGAGATAAAACCAATGACCAACATGGTTATTCTTGAAGGTAAAAACGAGCAAGGTAAAACTTCTGTTATGGATTGCATTTATTACGGATTAGGTGGAAATAAATCAATACCTGATGAAGCGGTAAGGCACGGAGAAGACAAAGCGCAAATAAGAATAAACCTAGAAGAATATATTGTTACTAAAAAATGGAACAAGAGTGGAAATATTACTTTAAAAGTAGAGAATAAAGATGGGACAAAAGTAACTAGTCCTCAAAAGATGCTTGATGACTTAATAGGTGATCTTTCCTTCGATCCGATGTCCTTCTGTAATCTTAAAAAAGAAAAAAGATTAGAGATATTGAAAAAAGTAGCCAAGATTAATTTCAATGATCTTAATGATAGACATGAAAAAGCTTTTCAGGAGAGAACTTTCATTAATAGAAAAGTTAAAGAACTTGAAAATCAATTGACTCCATTCAAGTTTATTGAAAACCCTGGAGTAATTGAAGACATATCTAATATTCAAACAAAAAGAACAATCGGAGAAAATAAAAACAATGAATATGCCCAACTAGAAAGGGATATTGTGGGCAACAAAAGATATCTTGAACAATTAAGAGGAAACATAGATAGACTTAGAAAAGAATTATTAGGCTATGAGAAAGAAGAAGAGCAAGCGAGAAAAAATGTTGAAACCTCTGAAGATGCTTTAATTATGGCAGACAAGATCGACCTTACTTTTTTTGATGAAAAAATTGCTGCTCACTCTCAAAATGTTGTTAAAAAAGAAAAGTGGAAAAATGGTCAGGAAATTAAAAAGAGCTTGGCAAAGGCTACCTATGATTCAGAAAAATTAAGTAGTGAACTTGATTCAGTTAAAAAAGAAAAAGAAGCTAGAATTAATAATGCTGAAATGCCGATAGAAGGCCTTAACTTTTCAGATGGAGATATATCTTTTAATGGCGTTGAATTCTCCGAGATTTCTTCATCCCAAAAGATTAAAGTTTCTATGGCGATGGCGATGGCACTTAATCCTAAGTTGAAAATTATTAGAATATTAAACGGTAGCTTACTTGATGATGATGCGATGAAAGCGGTTAAAGAAATTGCCGAGAAAAACGATTTCCAAATTTGGATGGAATGCGTTTCAAACGTTAAGTCAGGCAATGCTATCTATATCGAAGATGGAGAGGTGAAGTAATGGGAAAAACAATAAGAATAACAAAAGAGATTGAAGAATTTTTGAAAAGAAAAGGGAAGTACGGAGAAACGGCTAGTGACGTTTTGAAGAGGCTTTTAAAAATAACAAACAAGAGGAGAAAGGATGAAGTTAAAAATAAAAACTAAAGAACAACTAGTTGCAGACACTATGCAGTTAAAATTTGAAAATGAGCAACTTAAACAAAAGAATGTACTTTTAAAAAATGATTTTGACTGGGAGGCAATGGAGAGAAAAAGGTTATATAGTGCTCACATAGAAGAGGTTAGGAAAATTGAAAAAAACCTTGATAGAACAAGTGATGAACTAAGGAGACTAAACTGGCTTTTAGATAAAGCTATGTTTTCAGAAGATGTCTCAAAGGTTGCCAGATGAAAGAAAAACTGAAACAACTTCACAGAGAAGGCAAGCTTGTTGGCATTTTTGACTTAACACAAGAAGAGTACAGAGCAGCGCCAGGCATTTCTCGAAGTAGCTTGATGAATATGTCAGAAACGGCAGCGCATTTTAAATATGCAGAAGAAAACCCGAAAGAGTCAACGCCAGCCATGGTTGAAGGCAGCGCGCTTCATGCTCTAGTTTTGGAGCCAGAAACTTACGAGGGTTTGTTTCAAACTATGCCAGAATCTATTAAGAAAAAAGGCACCAAAAAGTATGATGCTTGGATTGAAGAAGAGGAGCTAGAAAAATGTACTATTATTTCTCAAAAACAATGGGAAATGATCGATGGGATGAATCAATCTGTCGGTAAAAACAAAAGAGCTAAAATGTTTTTAAGTGGCTACCATGAAAAATGTTTCTTTTGGAAAGATCCAATCACGGGAATTCTTTTAAAGTGCAAGCCAGATTCAATTCATCTAAAAGCTGGTGTAATTTCTGATTTAAAAAGTACAGATTCGGCAAGTCCTGAAGAGTTTATTAAGAAGTGCTACAATTTGGGCTACCATATTCAAGATGCTTTTTACACAGATGGAGTTATCGAAGCGATTAAGCAAGGTGGAAAGTGCGGTTTAGAGTTTAAAGAGCCAGACAAGTTTATGTTTGTTGCTGTTGAGAAGAAGCCACCGTACCTGATAGCGTTCTATGACCTACCTGAAGTATTCGTTGATGAAGGTAGAAGAATCTACAGGAAATTAATTGACAAATATGCAGATGCAGTAAGACATAATAAATGGGAAGGTTACTCAGATAAAGTCATCACTCTTGAATCTAAAAGCTGGATGTATTCAAAGGAGAATTAATGAAATTTACAATAACATTAGTGAGTTTAATTATATTTATTACAGGATTTGGATTTGGATATTTGTATAAATATTCTCTAAATTTCGAAAGTATAGACTTGTTTACAAAAAGGACTTATCAAGTGGTCAACATGTACTTGAAAGGTAATTATGAAGAAGTTAAAACTTCTGAAGCTTGGTTTCATTGGGTGGAAATAGAAAAGGATGGAAGATTTAAACATTATCTTAATGGTAGCAATACAAATTTTGAGTGTATTTATCATAAACCACGGATAGACGAGCTATGAAAAGTAACATCGATAACCAAGAATATTGGAATAGTCAACCAATGACAAGATGGCAGGTGTGTAAAAGATACTCCAGGGCCATCAATAAAAAGCATTGGTGGATAAGTGCAGTAATGAACTATTTAAGATCATTTAAACAAAAAGGATAACTAATGAAAATAATAGGAGCGCAAGAGGTTAAATCTCACTACATAGAAATTGAGGACGAAGAGGGAACAAGGGAGTACAGAAGGTCATCTGCTGATAATTGGGAAAGATGTTACGGAATGTCTTGGGAATACGAGGGAGAATCTGAAAAACTAGAAAAACTTTTCCAAGAATATTTAAAGGAGCGCAAATCTAAAAAAATAAAAACTTTTGAGATATGGTCTGAAGGGTGGTGTGCAACAGGTGATCTTTCGAAGGCAACGAAGCATGGTGAATGTTACGGCTCTGATTTTGGAGATGCTTGCGAAAATTTCGGGATGTCTAATGACTCTTTTAAAAAGCATTTGGATCTTAAAAATTTAACCTACTGGGGCTGCAAACTATTTGACAATGAAACAGATGCCAGAAAACTTTTCGGATAAGGAGAAAAAATGAAAGTTAAAACATTTAAAGCATCAACACCAGAAAGAGTTGATGAACTTTTCAGGGAGTGGGTCATAGTTTATAAACCATCTATAGATTCAGCAGTTAAATCACCATGTTCAGAGATTAATGAAAGTGGTGGGCTAACAGTCAGCGTTTTATTAACAGTTACTTATAAATAGGAGGGGAAATGAGCAAAGAAATCACCAAAGAGCAATGGGAAGACTTGCACAAAGCATCTGATCGAATCAGTAGAGAAAGAGAACAAACTAATTACCAAGATGAAAAATTTGATATAGACGAATTT
>Ga0307928_10001133_pt1 | contig 20126 bp, 25 predicted proteins | sample AceLakmetagen232_FD_201815 | JGI IMG/M metagenome (GOLD analysis project Ga0307928, IMG submission 201815) | Saline water microbial communities from Ace Lake, Antarctica - #232 | ecosystem: Environmental > Aquatic > Non-marine Saline and Alkaline > Saline | place: Antarctica: Ace Lake... | reverse complement strand
CCTCATAAGGGTAATATTTTTCAGATAAGCAGTACATTTTATCCGCGTATTCAGTATGCAGATCTGTCTGATATGAATGGGCGCGAGATGTTCGAACATTTATGTGCGCCCCTCGGAATGCATATGCGTGTGCACGAAGATAACACTATAAAAATAAAGGATCTACATTTATAATGGCTACGCATTACGTATATCCTTATACCGGTGACGATTTAGGCGCCGTTATAATATCCGCGAACGATGGTGATACAATTATCGTAATGCCGGGTACTCATATAATATCAGTACCTGATACTACTACGGGGATTCCATGTAATAAAAGTTTGCTTATTGAAGGTCGTGTCGATGCACAAGGCTCGTTGCCTGTTGTAGAAATAGGTCATGTATATAGGGCGCATCAAATTATCGAAGTAGATAACGCGAGTGCTCTTTTACATATAAAACGTATCGTATTTAGATATTGGGGTGTAAATGCTCAGCCCGTAGGTAAAACTTATAGACCCCTTATTTATTATAAAAATGCTTTAGGCGTACAATTAGAACAAGTTGCTATTATAGGACCCGGACGTAACGATTATAGCGGTAACTGGCCTATAGGAATAAATTGTGATGTGGTAGGCTCACAAGGTATTTTAATACGTAATTGTACCTTCGCACAGCTTAATATTGTGATAAGAATACAATCCAACTCCGGGCAACACATCGTAAATGATTGTGCATTTCAAACTATTAATGAATACATATCCTATTTACTAACAAATCAAAAACTTACGTTTAGTTATTGCAATTTCGAGGATTGTCCTACACCGCGCCATTATGAAGATTCAGGAGCCTCGGCTACTGAATCTAATACTACTACACATGAAACACGCATGTGGGCTAGTGAAGGTATAACGCAACGTTTGTATGGAATTAGTACTGAAGGATGGTCAGTAGGTTCTGGAGTCGTATATGCGGCGTACGGGATGAATCGCTTAGCTTTTGGATATTATACGTGGAGTAGCGGTGAAGGAGGTTCTCATCAAGGCCCTTATGTATTTATGCTTAAAGATGTTGACGTAGCAATCAATCCCTTTAAGTATAAACACGTTTATGTTGGAGCCGTCACGGTAATTCCTAATTCGATGCTAGGCGTGAATAGACCTTTTTTGAAGTGGAAGCAAGGAGGTAACTGGTATTCATCTACGTGGGATTATGATGATGGTTATACACGTAGAGACGATTTTCTTGATGGGCGTGATGTTCCTTTGTATAAAACGCCTTTACATATACTGCATAAAGATTTATCTAAAGATTCTAACTGGATTAATACGATTACGCAATTATCCTACGGACCTTTTCATGAATTTAACGCTACTTTTCCATATATAGCATGGACCGCATTAGGTTTTATATTGGTGACTACGCACGAACTTGCATGGGATGATTTGTATGAAAAGCTTATTCAAATGGGTTTCGGCTATTTAGAGTCTGGGGATTCTAAGCTGATTAACATAGGTAGTCCGGATAGATACGATGATCGGTTAAGTCCCTACTCTGAGTTTTATATGGGTAAACTCGGTCCTATGCATGATATAGGTGCCTATGGAGGTTTAACAACTAAACCTTACATACAAGGCAGACCTTATTTTGAGGATCTCTTACCCACTACGGATCAAACGTTAAGTAATTTAACATCTGTATCTATACATTTAAAATACAATCCGATAACATATATTGACGTCGATTGGGCCTCTATACAAGTAGAAGCTTTTGGATTTGTTTATACACAAGCTAATCCTACGGATGTAAACGCTACCTTAACTTTAACGGGTACAATACGAGATGTTCTTATAACTCTTACATTAGTAGATTCTATACCTTCAGATCCATTCATTGTAGTTTTTAGAGGAACGGATGCCTCTGGTACAGAAGCCGACCCTGTAATAGCTACTTATTATGTATGGGAGGGTCGAGGTACTATTGACAAACCTTTTACAATAGATCCTACGATGGGTATTGCTGCCTATGCTGAGCCGGGTCCAGTACCTAAGCGTTGGGAGCATTGTTACGATAAAGTTACCGTAAGTTGGGCATTTGAAAATGAGAGCGGTGAAACAATACGAGGTGTTGCGAGGGGTGAACAAAGGACCCTTGCATTAGATAGTAATCCTTTTATACAGATACAGAATTTATCGGGGCATGCTGCTGATATGCTTTTATGTAAATTTGGACGCGAACGAAAAGCTTTAACTCAGGTATTACCTTTTGCACCCTTTTTAGATCCATTTGATATAGTACAATTGTTATACCCGACACGTTTTTATCCTTTAAATAGAGACCGTAAATGGGTACTTGCAGAATTAAGATTATCATCTAAAACAGGCAAACTCAGTATAAAAGGATTGGAAAGTCATGAGTCTTAACTGGTCGACAGTTCTCGGAGGGTCAGGCCGCCCACGATTTCTTATTTGCGGCTCTGAACTTATTGCCAATCAAAGTTTTGAGGCTAATACTAATGGATGGGCTGGTTCGCCTAGCGCAAGTAAAATTTCGCGTGTATTAGACTCTGATACTTTCTGGGGAGATTATTCATGTAAAATCGTAGACGCTGGAGCGCAAGTATCGCGTTCTAGAGCTCGATATGCAATACAGGAATCTTCGGCGTTGGCTGGAAGATCTTATGCGTTATCTTTCTATGTTAAGGGTGCTGCTGCTGCAACTTGTAGTGTATTAATATCCGCTGTAGATGAATCCCTTGCAGCGCAGACGAAAGTTATTACGGCAGACTATAAACATTTTTTCGGAGTCTTTGCTTTTACGACGTCTACTTTACAAGCATTTAATGTCGATATTTTTGCGGTGGCTGGAGGCAGTTACGCGAATGATACTTATATAGATAAAGTTTCCTGTAGAAGTATTACGACAGATTTATATTCGGAATTTCCATATAATCCGAATAAAAATGAGCCTATCTACGATGAAGATATTATGTCTTCAGCGCGTCTTGTAGATGGTACTTTAAAAGAATACGTTAAAGGTTGGGCACCTAATTTCGTATTGGAATATGATTATCTCGATGCTCAGACTGAGTATTATAGATTACTTTTATCCGAAGCGGCTTTTGTATGGTTGCAACCACATTACGATTATGAATACTGGGTGGCGGTTAAATGGGATAGAAGATTTGAGCAAAAATATTTCGGAGACGTTTATGCAGGTCATGTGGGTAAGATGATATTCAAACCTATATTCTTGTTAGAAAGTAAACCTTTAAGCGTGTAGGAGGTAAAATAAAATGAAATGGTCTACTATAATTTATACGGTACTTTTAATTGTATTATCATTTTTCACGGTTTTATACTTTGTCAAACCTCGAAAGATTGAGGTTATCGTTGAAAAGCCCGTTTGGGATCATATCCCCGATGAAGTTCTTGTACGATTCGCTCCCGTACCTCCTGATACAACGTGGAAAGTAGAAATGGCCGAGTTAATCGAACGTATTGGGGAGTTGGAAAGCGATGTTGAAGAACTTCCAGCGAAGATTGGTCCTGATACTACGTTTGTACCATCTGAGGTATCTCCCACGGAACTTATAGTATCGCAAAAAACATTTCGTGAGGTATTACTAGGCACTGAGGGTAGATCTTTGGTGGATGTAGAATCCGTTGTAAAAGCCTACGGATTTATGCCCGCAAAGTATTTTGAGAATAATTTAAGTATAACGCCCCATAAAGAAAATCTTATTAAAGAATATTTTGAGAAGATTCCCAAGCCTAAGTCCAAATTCTGGACGGGTGTTGGGATCGGGGCTGGCACACTTGGAGGACTCATCCTCGTAGGTTTTCTTACAGGAGCTTTCTAATGGACGTTCGCAAATTGTATAATGCAGTACGCTACTACGGACTCGACGCGCAAGCAGTACGCGATTTAATTGAGGATCGTTTTTATCCGTCTGAGCTCGCGAAGGTATCCAATCCTGTATACCCCTGCGCGAACTTGGAAGTTTTACAGGGGCATGCCGTAGGTCGTACGAAAGAAACTTTCGATGGAACTTTACAAATATGGGGTTGGTCGACCGATGGTTATGATGAAGCCAGCAAAATCTTAAATACTTTGGAAACTCAATTGGCTAACGCTCGTATCGAAGCGATTGAGATGTTCGCTGTGCTAACTATTAGATTAACCGCGCAGCAATTATACGATGAAACAGCCAAGGCTTACGGATATGTCATGCGCTATGATGTATTTGCTATTGAAAGATAATTTATGCGTATTTGGAAGGAGCATTACGATGTCAAAAGAAGCCCGCGTAAAACCTATTAAGCTTACGGATAATTTCTATTTAGACGAGTTCGCGGCGTCAGAACAATATCCAGAGCTAGCCTCGCAGATTACTTTCGATGCCCTTGAAAAGTATAAGAGTTTTTTCATCGCCAAGCTACTCCTACAACCTGTACGTGATAAATTTCAATGTCCTATGGCTATTACGTCCGGAAAACGTTCTCAAGAGTTAAATACTAAAATCGGAGGTAGTAAAACTTCACAGCATGTTTTATGCGAGGCTGCTGATTGGGGTTTTTTAGATCCCACGTATAATAATAACTTGCTAATACAAGCATTCGATTTTATCGAAGTGCATCTTCAACATAACTGGCATCAAGTTATATTATATATAACAGATGATTATCGTACAAGATTTATACATGTATCTATACCCAGCTATTTGAACTCTAAGAAGCCCAAGGCGATGTTAAATTTTAAAGGTAGATTCTATATCTGGAACGCTACCACTATAAAAGAGTTTTACAATAAAATAATGAATACGATATCATAATGTAAAAATAGGGAGATAACTACGGTGGCGACAAAAAGTGTTCCGAAACGGGACGGTTCGGGTAAAGGTACACGAGCCAATCAAGGACGCGGTGGATGTCCTACTACGCGTAAAACGGGTCAAGGTAGTGGCCGAAAGTAAAACGCTACAGCGTATAAAGGCGTTCGACAAAACAGTTCGAACGCCTTTACCTCGCTATGCTAAAATATCGGTCTTGCGAAGATTCTTGCGTGCATTTATCCCGCAAATACCCGCGGCAGTGTTAGCGGGTATTAAAGCGGATAGTTTTTGGGTAGGCTTCGGCCTCACAGTACTCGGAGCATCTGGGACTGCCTTGGATAAATGTTTGCGCGAAAAGAAAAGAGTGCGGGATGCGTTATAACGTAGATCTACGTAAAGAGCCTATAAATATCGCTTTTATTGTATTGGACTCTCTTCGTTACGATATCGCATATAAAGCGTTAACGCCTAATATAGATAAATTAGGTAAATTTACGCAAGCATGGTCTTGTGGATGGTTTACGCTACCTGTACATCTTGCATTATTTCATAACGCATGGCTTCCGCAAAGTACGAAGCCCGGAATCTATAATTATAAAACCGAGCGTTGGTTTCAAGTATTTAACGTGCGTACACACCATCCAGGTTTGGGCATACGACATCATTATCGTATACATGATGATGTTAATTTTGTGAAAGCTTTAGAAAGCTTAGGCTACGAAACCGTCGGTATAGGCGGGGTTAGTTGGTTTGATACTCGTGCGTGTTTATCGCGAGAAATTTGGCGACAATTTTTTAAAGATGGAATTCATTGGCAAACGGATTTCTCCGAAAAAGTTTCCGGAGCATTTGAGAACCAATTAGCGTACATGGAAGGTTTATTGTTACCTAAGAAAGAAAAATTATTCTTCTTTATAAATATTTCGGATACACATATGCCCTATTCATTCAGAGGTCAGATGCCCGCAATACACTATGTAGATAGCCATTTTCCAAAATTATTGTCACTGTTACCGAAACCTATACATATTTTTGTATTCGCCGACCATGGAGATTGTCGCGGTGAAGATGGACTGTACGGGCACAAAATATATCATCCAAAACTTTTAGAAGTACCTATTCTTAATAGAATTATAGAGGCGTAGTAGCCTCTTAATGCCATAAGGCAAGAATTCAAAAAAAGGAGTAACATCATGAATGAGAAATTCAAAATCCTGGCAGCGAAGTTCACCGCAGTCGCCTCATCCGGTCTGAATCCGGTTTTTTTGATGGTTATGGGCTACATCTCCAACGTTCTCCTGATGCTGTACAATACCGGTGCAGAGAATGCAACCGTCGTCCGGATCGTGCGGATCATGTCCTTTGCGGTGAACGAATTCGAAGCTGAACTCCGTGACGCCGTCGCAAAATCGCCGACACCTTATGACGATAAGCTCATTGATGAGCTGTTCGAAGTCGTCGATGAAGTTCTGGGAGATGTCGATGCAGTTCTGGAAGATGGGGCCTAAAAGAGTTGTGCTAACGTAACCTTTTGAGCTTCAGCGATTAGTTTTAGAAGGACCTCGCGATTCATATCAGCGGGGTCCTTTTCTTTTGGGAGAGTAACGTTGCAAACGTCTATGGTAGGAAATATTTTACGTGAGGCTTGATACATACCGCGTTTGCCTGCGCGATCTGGATCGAATACAAGCGTAATACGTTTTGGATGTAAGCGATTGATAAGGTCTACTCTATATGTCGATAAAGCAGTACCCATTGTCGCGATTGCATTGAAACCGACGCGCATCGCGTCGAAAAGCCCTTCTACAATTACGATATGATTATAATGTTTAGCCCGGTCCCAATTATAAAAAATTTGAGCATAAACACCTGAACCCGCGCGGTTCTTGTATTTGGGTTTTGCATTATTTAAAGTACGTGCCTGTAACGCTACTAAACGTCCGTTAAAATGTACAAGTATAACAAGACGGTCTTCGAAAGCCCCATGCGTACAATAGCCTAATTCCCAACCTTGCAAGTCTTCCCAACGAAAATTTTTATCCCGCAAGAGATTTCTAATAAGAGGCTTTTCACGTATTAAAGAATGAAATATATTTTTTGGCTGGGGCATCAGCTCTATATATCCGGGAGGGACTCGAATTAACTGTAGCGTGGCTGGAGGCACCAGACGTATGTTATTGCTAAGGTCTTTTCGAGGCCCTCCCCCGGAATTACATACTTGACAGAAATATTTTAATGTTGAACGGTTTACATAAAATTTACCATCCGCCTCACAAAAAGGGCATGTGAAACACATTTCATTTGCGTTGGAGCGTCTTTCGATAGACTCACTAGTTTCTACGAATTTTTCGATGTTAAAATAGGACATCTCAATCTCTTATGTCTAACGTAATACGTCCCTCGTTATCGATAGTAAGAAGCGTTTGCATAATTACATGCTCACCTATATAAAATATTTCTTCGCGTCTATACGTGCTCATATCAGTTTTTATAGATACTTCTTTTGTGAGACCTATAGGTATATTAGCTAATGTACAACTCTCCGCACTAGGTATTTCGATTATATTAAGTTTTGACCGTAGATAAGCCTCAACTTTTGTATCAGCCGTATAAGTATTTATGCGTATATCATTAGTTATATCAAAAATGCTTTCCGGTAAACTTATCATGTTTAACCTCCAGCATTTAATGCGCTACTGCGTATGTCTAAATTCATAGTAGCAAAATCGTATTCACTTTCTATTTCTTGACCCTTCCTATTATTACGATTCTTCGCAACAAATAAACGCCATGTATTATTTTTATGCTCATCCTCTGTTTGGCATATAGTTATAATGACATCTGTAATCATTACTTTTTCGAAGGATTCTGAAACATTTTCCATCCCATAAATAATTTTATCCACCGCAGTTCTATTCGTTTGTGTGGCACTCCATACCGGAATTTTTCTTTCTGCGGCGATCATACGAAGGCCTTCCGTATTTGCACCTAAGCCATCGCGTTTGTCCATACTTCGATCCCACATAATAAGATCTAGATAATCGACAATGACTAAATCGGGTACAAAATCTTGGTCGGCTAGCATATCAAGATGCGTTTGTATTTTAGCAATGGGGCAAGTTTTAGTTGGATATTCGACTATGTAAATACTATTATCAAATTTGTTGTCAGAATTGAGTTTATGTATACGTTTACACTTTTCTTCAAAACGTATACGCAATTCATTTATAGGAATTTCGGATAGACTCGCTTCGTACCTCATGCGAGTTCGCTCCGCAGAGAGTTCGAATGTAAAGTGTGCTACCTTATAGTTATGTAAAACTGCTTGCTTCCCTAAATAGCATAACATCATACTTTTACCTACGCCTGGAGGAGCCATTATAAGACCTAGCTCACCGAGGCCTAAACCACCGCCTAAAGCTTCATCAAGAGGTTCGATAGAAGTAGCTACCTTACGTACATCTTCAGTGTAAGGCTCTCCAATAGAAGCGAATAAATTTAAACCTGAATTTGAACTGGAACGTGATAATTTTGAGGTAGCTTGGATTATCGAAGTGGCCTTATCGAAATCTCCCTTTTCAAGGGCCGAGGCAGCTTTAACGAGGTTATTTTTAAAATTTTGTTGCTGTATAAATTCGTATACTTGTTGGGTATACCAATCAGGGTTTTCTACTTCTACATTAAGGGCTGCTTGAATTGCCTTTTGTACTTGAACGTGGCCTCTTTTCTCAAGTTCAAATAGTAGTTGCTCTTGCGTAGGTAAATTATCATATTCCTTATAAAAAGCAAATATTATATCTACACACGCCTTCGAAAGATCATCCTCAAATACATGAGATAAATCTTTCAAATGTCTTAATTTAGTAACTACATTTTTATCCTTAAGAATAAGGGCCAGAAGAGTTAATTTAAATTCGTTACCGAATATTAAACTCTCCGGCATTGTGCGCCTCCAACCAACTTATTTGTGCCGCTTCTAGAGTCGAGGTACTACCACATGCATAGTAGCGTGTCATAAGTGAGATTGCATAAGCATCTGCTATATGAGAAATAGGATTAATATCTTTTTTTAATTTGGGTGTTGGTATCCAATCGATCATGTCTAAAGCTTTATCAATCATATCTTCTTTGGGGGCATTTCCGCTACTAGTAAAAAATTTCTTGATTTGTCCTATACCAAATATAAATAAAGGCATGCGTGTTCTGTATAAATGCATTTTATATACACCAGTGATTTCACCTATGGTAAAAACTGAACGTGAATTTTTCCCCCCTTTGCCATAAGCGTAATCTTCTAGGCCATAATAAGCATTTGGATATTGCGAAATAAGTTCTAAGAAGCGTTCGTAGTAAAAATTTACGCGTTTAATACCTTTAAGAGGACAGTCCCATATCTCGGATATGACCTTATCGCCTTCAGCATTAATACCCACGATACCAGCATTGCGCACCATAATGTCCAACCCAAAGAATACGGAAGGATTCACAATTTTTGTTCTGGGTATTTTCACAAGCACAACCTTTTTTCAAATCTACTTAAAAATTGTATTATTTTACCAAGTACATACAAAGTAATTTACTTTGTCCCTATTACTATTAATGTTATTACGTAAGATTCTAAAATATACCCATTAAACTTTAAATATCGAGATTTAACTTTGTAAACCATCTTTTAAAGTCTTTTAGGCTAAGAACTTCAGGAGTAGATGAAACTTTTAGAGTTAAAAAGTACGCCGCCTATGAGAGCGTATAAATACATATAAGCGGCGTACTGACACCAGGAGGTTGCTGATTATTTTTCGACGCGCTGTAAGATTCCCCGTACCTTCTCGAAAAATTCCGCGAGCGTCATATCCAGATTGAAAATGCGTACAGCGATAACATTCGTAGCGTGCTCCTTGCCCGGAGGTTGCTTACCTCCAGTATGTCCGAACCATTCAAGGTTCAAAGCTGCTGACATAATTGCCGCGCAGTGCTCAGGAATACGGCTGATAGATACAGGATCTTCCTGCGCTGTGGGCAAAAGTTGTTTAAGCATTTCTTGAATGATACGCACATCTTCAGAGGCAGTGCGTGCGGGAGGCTCGGGCTGCGTTTCTGTTTCCACCACATCCGTATCACGTGCGTCCTCTGCTACCTTTGCTACCTCTTCCTCTCTCTTCCTGCCGATCATGAAATTACCTCCTTATATCAAATGTAAAAGTATAAGTCCGATACAAGCAATTAAAGTTGTTCGCACGAAAGCCATTGTCCAATTCGCTATCTCCCAGATGCTACGTTTACAGCGATCCGCTGGGGGAGGAAGTATCCCGAATAGATTAGTAAAAGCGTAATAAACCGCGTATAGAAGCAATATACTTCCGGCTAGCTTACTGATGGTACTCACCATATTAAGAGGCCGGTGTATCGATTTCGCAATCGAAATTGTACTCACAGGCTTTACATTTTTCGTCATCAGGATTGTACTTCTTGTAACACTCCGGCTTTCCCTTTTTCGCCGGCGGCGATTTCTCGTTGCTTTCTGTATCGGATGAAGCCTCAATGGGTGGAGCCTCTGCAGGGGCCGACGAGGTAGCTTCACCCGCGACAACAGCGTGCATTTCATCGTAGGTATAGTAATCGATGATATCTTCGAGATTGAGGAGGGCCTCGATAGAAATTTCTGATGGTGAAGGATCTTTCCGAGCCCGAATGGATGGATACGTGGTATCGAGACCTTCTCCGACGCGCTCGATAACGATGTCGTAACCCGTCTTTATGTCCAGCAAACCTGGACCCCAATCCTCGTCATCGAGGAGAGCGACAATACCCTTGAATACCGTCGCACCGGTATTGAAAATTTGCACTCCGTTTTCGGGAGCCTTACGATCAACAAGCTGCAGGTAGTAACGCGCGGATGCGTTAAGTCCGCTAGCCTTTTTACGATCGCCAGCTTCGCGGAGCCTATCTACCTCCTCGCAAAGGGCGCATTTCTCGCCCTTCATTTTACTGAGGCATGGAAAAGAAGTGCTTTTCGAACGCACCCAATGTCCCCACACCTTGTGATAGAAAGGTTTCCCCTCCGCTGAGGCGGGTAGAACACGTACAACGTTCTTACCTACTTGAGGCGTCCAATAAGGACCCCGCGCAGATCGTCTCTCGATATCTTTCATCTCTTGTCTGAGATCGTCGATATCGACACCATACTTATTCACGGCCATTTTCAAAACCTCCTTCGTTACAGTAAGATTATTCTCTATATAATTATACAAAATTTAAAATTAAAATTTAATCGAGAGCCTTTATTATGTATTTTCCGAAAGGTTTTTACCTATGATTTAAAACGCTTAAAGACTTTTTATAAGCTTCACGACGTTTAAGTATTTTTTTGTCTCTAGGACTTCTGCTTCCTCTACCAAGTTTATACAACCTTTTATACCTGTAAAAACTCAATACTAATAATGCTCGGCGCTTTTTATCGTGTAAATAGGGTAATATCTCATATAAAAAGTTTGCAGCTGCGCTACCGCTTAAATTCAAACGTAAAACCCTTCTTTTTGAAGTGGGAGCTCGAAATTCATAAAGATTCCCGCCCCAGATTGAATGTAGCCACTTTATTGTAGATAGGCACGTATTCCCTATCGAAATACGTAATGTATAATCTACTGTAATCTGAATGGAGCCCTCGCCATCGAAATAGCCCGCTGTGTAAGCCTTGAAACTCATCCATTCGAAGCCCCTTCCTCAGGTACTATTCTCGATTCCCAATCAGCCGAAGCTAAAGCTACTATACCGGGACATTTTTCTAAGGCATCATTAAAAGCAAATTTATGTGGGTAGAAATGTGTAGCAGCATCAAACGAAGACATATGCCAACGGATCAATAAAATTTCTACCTCAGTAAGCGCAATATATTTCTGTAGTACAATAACGGATTTTTCTCCGTGGCCTACTGGGAATTGATCTTCTACTTGCCATACGTCTTGTTGAGCCCACTTCCAATTCGTGGATTCGTCCTTGTACCACTTTTTACCCATTTTGTAATAATTTATTTTACATGCGTCGTGTAATAATCCTGCTATACGGATAGTATCCCCAGGTAGGTCGAGTTTATAAATACCATTTTTATGCTTGAACAATCTGAAAACAGTCCAGCTATGGTATGCCAAACCTCCAGGTTCCGAATCGTGATATCGTGTTGAGGCTGGTGCGGTGAAGAAGTCACTTTCTTCAAGGTACTTAATTAATTCAGGTATATCTGGACGCTTTACCTGCACCAGTTCTTCAAGAATTTGATCTTTATAGTATGACATTAGAAATCCTTCATTGTATTAATGACTGCTACATTATGTAATATATTAGTCAGTTGTTTACCGCTAATTTTTTGAATGGCGAAATCCATTTTGTGCTCCCAGTCTTTCTTGACGAGACCTTCCTTACCGTAACGTATACCTTGATAACCGTGTATGAACGCTGAAGAACTATCGCATGACCTTATTAAAGTCATATGTTGATTCGTAGCAAAAGCAAGTTCTCGTCCTAATGTAAGTCCTAGGAGATGTATAGCTTTAAAGCTACCCTCTTTAAGTTTATTATGTTCTGTGAGTGAGGCGTTTATATTTAACATAACTGTAGAACGAAAGCGGCATACACGATCGGTTTTTTCCAGCTTACTTAAATCTGGATGTTCCCAATCCATAAACATATTGATGCCGATTACGCTAAGTTCGTTGTAGCGTTTCATAAGTTGAAAACACAGCATATACTCCGCAAAGGTACTTCCTTGAGGTACACCCATAAATTTAGCTTTGATACGTCCATGATACTTTTTAATAAAAGCTTCTGTGAGATCAAGGGTTTTCTCGCGTTGATAGGGATGGTCTAACACTACGATGCAGTCAGGCGAGAAAAATTCATAGGCACGCATAAAATCTTTTTCGGGCATGGGCTTACCCAGTAAGTACGCAGAGTTATCCATAATGATATACATATTGGGATGCAACGTACGTAGCCGCAGTATATAATCAAAATATTTTTTATTCTCCAAAGCCATAGCCGCTTCGATGAATAAAAAGTCTTGATGGTCTTCTAACTGCGGCATGAGGGCAACGGGTGCTGTATGAAACATTTTAACACTACTTATCATTAGATCCTCCAAAGATTTGGATGCGTTTGGCTAATATATGCTTTACAAATTCTAAGCGTTCTACTAAATCGACGCGGGTTATTTCATATATTACTAATTGTTCTTGATGTAAAACATGTTTGATAGCCTTGGCTACGCTTAGCTGATATTTAACATCCTTCGGACGGTGGCCTTCGCCTTTTAAAGGTATTGCAATAGGAATATAGAATAGTATATGTGCGTCTTTACGTGTTGCTTCTAAAGCTATTTTATACGTACCAGGATGAAAGCATTCTTTTTTAACAAATTGATAACCTAATGGATCTATAAGGGATCTATCCGAAATAAAATTTTCATGCTGCATAAAAAGTTCTTTGCGCCGTTGAATAAGTATACTTTCATAAAATGGGTCGTACTTGGGGATATCCTTAACCGCTTTATCGGTACTCTCACAAAACAATTTACAAGGTATACGCTTTTCACGCTCGAGCCATTTATGTACTTCAAAGGCTAGAGTAGTTTTACCAGTTCCATGTGCACCCACAAAACAGATTTTTATAGACATTTTGTTATCCTAAAAAAAGTGCTCCGTTTAAAAAAACGTCGATTGCTTCCCGCGTACGATTTTCACCGATAGGCTCGAATACTTTCGCGCTCGCGAAACCGCAATTACAAAATACGTGTAGAGCGTGTCCTTTTAACGCATTAGATCCGTCTTCTCCACGAACTTGCCATGCTGCAATATTTAAAACATGGCGTACATCTCCTACGTGTTTATAAGGACAGATGTATTGACTTAGAAAGTTTTCTATATCCGGCTGGTCTTCAAAATCGACATCATCAAGCTTTTTCATTTCGCACCCCAATTGTCACCTACGAGAATTTCTACTGGTATCTGTAAACCTTTACGAGGTTTTTCAAAACAGTCTTTTATCAAGGTAGATACTTGCGGGACTAGATCTTCTCGGGACTCAACAACAATTTCATCATGAATTAAAAGTACAAGTCCCGCATCTAGATTTTCCTCTTGTAGGCGATTATCAAATTCGATAGTTGCTAAATGTCCCGCGTCAGCTAACGAACCTTGAACAGGCATGTTCTGTGCTTGTCGAAGCATCTCTCCAAACACATAAGTATTCTGTACTGAAAATATTCCGTATAGATGACGTTTGCGTCCAAAAAGATCGCGCACGAATCCATAGCGTTTTGTTTGTTCATGCTGACGTTTTATCCAGGCTTCTAATTGCGGGTAACTATCAAAAAATTGTACGATATACTTTACAGCTTCATGTCTACTTATTTTCAATTGTTTCGCGATTGAATCGGGTCCACGACCATATTGAATACCAAATATAACTGTCTTCGCATCGATACGTTCCTCTTTCGTAACATCTTCAGGACGTTTATTAAACATCTTAGCTGCTAAAAGTCTATGCACATCTTGCTGTAACGCCTTTTTTAATTGCGAGTCACGGCTCAAATGCGCTGCAGCATATAACTCACCCCTTTCAAAATCCGCTATGACGAATTTATAACCTGGAGCTGCTTTAAATAAAGGTCTGAAAGTGTCTCCTCGAGGAACGTTTTGAAGATTGGGGTCACTCGAGGATAAACGTCCAGTACCTGTACCAGGTATTTTATATGAAGTATGAATACGACCATCCGGGCCTATTCGACGCATTAGGCCTGCTTCTTTACCTTCTTTGGTACCATCTAAATAAGTACCTTTAAATTTGGCTACCTTTCGATAGAGGCGTAATAGATCAACAAATTTATGTTGCCCCTCGAGTTGTTCCAAAACTTTATCGTCTGTAGAATAACCAGTTTTAATTTTACGCCCGGGAGCTAACTTGAGTGCCTCGAATAATATCTTTTGTATCTGCTGCGTGGAATTGGGATTAAAATCTTCTCCCATACCTGAGTATACTAGCATTTCGTTACGTAGGCGATTTAGTTCTTTGCCAGCCTCCGCATCGGCTTTTTCAAAGCCGTTGCGATCAACGTATACACCGCGGCGCTCTATACGATTTATTACGGATATCATAGGTACGCTAATATTTTTAAATACCCAACGTACACCTTCCTGATCAAGTTTTTCTTCGAAGATTTCTTTTATACGAAACTCCGCATCGCAATCTTTGGCACCGTAATTCCAAAGTACCTCATCTGGAACTACATTATAGCTAGTTTTTTTATTAGGCAAATGCGCGTATAATTCATCAGCGTATGTACCCATATCAGTATAAAAATCTGCTAGGGTGTCGAGATTAAGAGGCATATTTTCATCGATCAAATGATGCGCTAGCATTGTATCAAAAGAAATATTATCTACATTTATACCGTAGTTGAGAGCCCAATGACAATCAAATCCTATATTCTGACCTATCTTTTTATTCGAGCTTTCTAGCAAAGGTTTAATACCTTCAGCGATTAGTTTTATCTGCCCTTTTTTTGTAAGGGGTGTACTATGAATAGATGTAAATGGTATGGTTATACCCGTAAAAGGTTTAGATGAAAAACCCCAGCTAAGAACTTCTCCCTCTGGAGTATTCCAGTCTAAAGCATTTGTTTCAACATCGAAGACAATTTCATCCTGGTTACGTAAATACTCACATATGCTTAAAGACTCTTCTAAATCTCTGGCTATTTTATATTGCGTAGGTTTTATAGATACATCGGGGTTATCAATAAACGCAAAAGCTTTTTCTAAGTCGCGGATGATTAACTTTTCATAAGACCAATCACGCATAACCGCTGCAGGATGGTATGTACATATAATATGCGTTTTAGCTAGTTCCGAATAAAAGATCCTTCCACGTACTGATACTATGGAAGGCTTTCCTTTAACAAAATAATGTGTGGCGGGTTTACCTAGTAAAACGATAATTTTAGGTTTTAATTTTAAAGCGTCCCATAATACGTAACGTCCACAAGGTCGTGATAGTTTTACTATTAAAGAATCTTTTTGTGTTCGGGATAAATTATCTGGGAGTTTACATCTTATAATATTACCTATATGTACATCTCTTCGATGATGTCTTACCGCACGTAGATATCGCGTAAGTAAGCGTCCTGAAGCACCTATGAAATTACGGTCGCCTTCCATTTCCTCACGCGCGGGAGCTTCACCTATAAGCAACACCTTTGCAGAAGGACTTACCTCCATAGGGAGAGCTTTATTACCTTTATAGGGGCATGCTACACAGAATTTTCGTATATCAAAGGGTTCAACGTCCAGTACTTCCGAATCCTTTGGCACCCCTCTCGCTGTCTTCAAGTTCTTGTACCTCTTGCAATATGATATTAGGTCGTAACATAAATTGAATTTGACCTACACGCTCACCTCTGTTATAAATTAAAGGCTTACTCGTGGTATTCCAAAGGTTAATACCTATATCTCCGCGATAATTGCTATCTCCCATTCCAGGATACGCCCAAATTCCATAAAGATGCATCGAACCTCTTGAGCGTAACGTCCAACATAACCAATGAGGAGGTTCTACAGCTATGCCCACGTTTATTAATTGCATAGTTTTGGGAGGTATCACTACTTTTTGATATGTAAATAAATCAAAGGCGGCATCGGAGTCTAATGCTCTACGAGGTATGATAGCCGCGTCAGCAAGTTTTTTAAATTTTACGGTTATAGTTGTATCTAACTGTTGTTGTATAAAGTTGAAAAATAAATTACGTATTGCCCGCATATATATTCCTTTAAATATTTTTTGTTACCTATTATATTATACACAAATTTAATATAAAAGTTAAGCGAATTTAAAATGGTCGATAATCGCGAGAGCATTATGATCGTGAATACTTTCCTCACTTTCTACAACGACACTGTAGTCGGTGATATTTCTCATCTTGTCTACTTCGAGGGATACATCGCGTGCGATATCTTCACAGAATTTAGGATTTTCAAAAGCGGCTTCCGTTACAAACTTCTCATCAGGGCGTTTAAGCAGCTCATGAATAGGAGAGCTTCCTAACATACTTAAACGATACATGAAGTCGCTTAGATCTATATCATTTTTAATTTGCACGCGTACATCAATCATTGCACGTTGGTTATGTGCTCCGTACTCAGAAATATCTTTGCTACATGGGCAAAGGGAAGTTACGAACATCTTAATACGTACGAAACATTTGTAGCCAGCTAAATGCTTTTCCCCTTCTAACTCACAAGGAATATGTCTAAGAGAGGTCTTATTCGACACAGGTGAGATTGTACAAAGGGGTAATGAAGTGCGTACTTTAAGAAAGGCTTCTTTTGCATTATGTACAGTACATAACGCGTACAAATAGTCACGCAGGTACTGCGCGGGTTTATCGATAGTCTGCGGTACTTTATCCAGGACTTCTATAAATCTCGACATATGTGCGCCGCGTTGAAAATCCTCAAGTGTTATGTAAGAACTTATATTAGCCCAAAATTGGCATTCGTCGAAGCGTACCAACGTACGAACATTTCGTACACCGACTTTATGTATAAGTTTACCTCGACGATCGATTTCGGCCTGTACGTCTTTCATTAGAAAAGTCTCCATTTTAAAGTAGTTTGTAACCAGTACCTCGTACGCGTGCAATCTTAATATTATAAGGTTGAATAAGTTTTCGTAACTGGCTAATTGCAGATGCGTATGATTTCGATATAGTTTCGAGGTATACATCAGGGACGCAATCATTTAATAGCAGCGCAAGAAAGATTATCTTACCTGTATAATCCGCGGGTATAGACTGATCGTGCGGATCTAGAATTTCAAATTCTGGAAGTAATACTTTAAAATCACCTTTGATTACCATCCGGAATTGGTTGGGACGCCACTTAGGCATTAGGAGCTACACTGGTATAGGGTTTGCAATCTTTCGGCCAGACTATATTGAGCGCATAAGGGATAGGATCAATAACACCCATTTCAGAGAATCCTTTGATACGAAGTCTGCAACTATCACAAACGCCACATGCAAGATCTTCTTTTTCATAACATGACCAGGTTAAATGCAGAGGCGTTTTCAATGTAATCGCAACTTTAACGACTTCCATTTTCGTCATACGTAATACAGGAGTCATAATCCTGACATCGGCAGTAGGGCGAAGACCTTCTTTAATAGCATATTGGAAAGCTTCAACGAATACTTCGCGGCAATCTGGATAACCCGAACTGTCCTCTTCTACGAAGCCTGTGTAAATATAATTTGCGTCGATTGCCTGTGCGAGCGCTGCAGCCATCGATAGAATAATACCATTACGAAAGGGTACGTAGGATTCTGGAATGGTATCAGGCCGTATACCACCCTTAGGAACTTCAATACTCGCATCCGTTAGACAGGATGTACCTATCTTTTGCAGGACGTCCGTCTTAAAAAAATGTGTGTTACTTACAGGAACGTTATACCAAGATGCGAGTTGGGTGAAACTTTCACGCTCTCGGGCTTCAGTTAACTGCCCGTAGTCAATATGCATCATAACGGGTTCGTATTTTAAAGCTGCGTAAGCTAAAGCAACCATACTATCCATACCACCACTTACACATATAACGGCTTTTTTCGACATCGTATCCTCCGAAATTATTTTCTAAGTTCAATTTATTATACAGTAAATACCACAAAAAATTTTATCAGATATTTAAGACCAAATAATTTCTTTCGTTTTCGTCTCTGCGAATGTACAGCCTGGCACCTCTTTAAATTTTGAAAACAATACCATACAGAAATTAAATATCAGACAAAGCGTCGTTAAATTATGTGTATTGTTAAAATGTTCTGTAAAAAGTTCGATGACTTTAAAGGAAGTAGCTGCGACGCTTCGGGTTTTTGTTGCATGGATCCTCGGTATTAATGCAGGCATTGCTTCGTAACCTTGATGCCTAAAATTATAAAAAGCGATAAAGGCAAAATTAGCCGCATCGCATAGTAATGTTAAATCTTTAGTAGCCCAAAAACGTTCTAATCGATATTTTATATTATTTAACGCTACAGAAGCATCTTTATTTTTATTCTTTTCTAGAGTACCGTATCTAAAGGCACCTTGTATCATACGGCGTTTACAGTAACGTATGAATTGTTCATCCCAAAATTCCATTAGATTCCGGCAGGATACTTCAAAGGCTTCATCCCACTGAAGGTTTTTTAGGACATCGAGATCTGGCATATGATTTAAAGTATACTCAATTGGAGGTAGGCCACACTTCCATCTCCAAGCGTTCATAAAAAACCATTCACGGGGCTGCATATGAAAAACCTCAGTTTATTACGATCCAGGATTCTGTCGAATAAGTACTTTCGTTGCCGCATATATCGTAAGCTGTAACAGCAAAATAGTATTTAATATTACTTTCTAAACCTTCGAAAGTATGGCCCGTTGCAGAACCGACATCTACAGACGTAGTATAAATATGAGATGCTCGTCCGTAATATATTTTATATCCGGCCAGGTCTTCTTCAGTATTAGATAGCCAACTTATAACTATCTTACCACGCTCGCGCGCGTAGACGCGCGCAGCACCATCTACAAACGATGCGGAAGTTAACTTCCCGGCAGCCCAAATATCCACAATAATATTAGTATTGTCCCCATCAACATCGCCGAGACCAAATTGTAATTCGGCTCTGGAAGGAATGACATCTCCGCAAAGTATACGTATATAATCGGATATGAGTTCATCCTGATTATCGCCCAATTCAGGTAACACCGTTACACCTAAAGGTATGTCCCATATATAATCGAATATACCGCCATTCCAAATATTGAGCTGTAATGAATCAATTTTACAATTAAAGTTGTTCAATATTTGTAAATTGAAATTGTCGTAACTGGTAGCCCAGTTCATATAAACATCGACATAACCGTCTAATATAGGAGACGCCGGAGCTGTAGAATCTAATATGGCGGCTATGTTTTCAGTATTCAAATCAATCTGTGCGGATAAAATCGAAAAATAATCCTCTAGTGTTGTTGCGTATTGATCGAGGTAATAGATTAAATTTTCAGTCTTTTCCAGGAGCGAATCATATTTAACTTGTAGGGTTTCCAGCTGCGTTACGATATTCGAGTCGCTTTGAACTACGGCAGTTGTGATACCTTGTTCACCTTGTTCACCTTGTTCACCTTGTTCACCTTGTTCACCTTGTTCACCTTGTTCACCTTGTTCACCTTGTTCACCTTGTTCACCTTGTTCACCTTGTTCACCTTGTTCACCTTGTTCA
>Ga0307928_10001132_pt1 | contig 20131 bp, 30 predicted proteins | sample AceLakmetagen232_FD_201815 | JGI IMG/M metagenome (GOLD analysis project Ga0307928, IMG submission 201815) | Saline water microbial communities from Ace Lake, Antarctica - #232 | ecosystem: Environmental > Aquatic > Non-marine Saline and Alkaline > Saline | place: Antarctica: Ace Lake... | reverse complement strand
CCAGAAATACCAATTGCGTGTTCCACCACCACTGTCTTGAGCCATAATCTTATCTTGATTTGTCACATCCACTGACTTGATCCATGCAGAGACAGTGATATAGTCTGGCTGCAATGATGAATCCTGAGCAACAATGATATTGTTATCAGTATTTCCATCAAACTCATAACCACTCCCCATCCTGCCAGTTCCTAAACTTCCACCAGTGAGGATGCCATCATTACCCATTCCTGAAAAATCATAAGGGTTTTCATTCATTGGCATATGTAAAACCAAACCTAAATCACTGGCTGGTGTTGTCCAGTTTTGGACTTGTGCATCAATACTACCACTGAATGTAAATCCTCCAGCAAATATTCCTGTTGTAATGTTACCAGCAGCATATGTTGAAGATATAGATGAGATTAATGCTCTCAGGTTAATTGCTATTGATTGGGTATCATTTTGTTCATCTACATAAGCCACCACAGTTCCATTATTAGCTTCCACAATATCAAGCCTATCACTGACTGATTGATTGTTGGCTGCAATAAGAACATTGACAGAGACATTGTTTGCTGCCACAATAGCAGTTTGATTCAAGCTATCCCATGATGCAAGTGGCACTCCATTTAATATCAACCATATGGAAATTGTGACATTATCAAAAGTGACATTGCTTGCTTTCAATACATCCTGATCCATTCCAAACAATTCATTTGCCCCCTCTCCTGTATCTAAGGATGTAAGCTGAGAGACTGCCCCATTGACTACTTCAATACAAAACACATCTCCAACTCCACTATCCTGCAAACAGACTTCATCCTGATCAGTGTCATACACCCAGTTAGCATACTCTGTGCCAGCACTCAAAAATACTATTTTTGGATCTGTGCCATTAATATAAATATCTCCATCCAAATAATAATCACCATTCACATCTCCTTTAGTTCCAATACCAGTATCATCTACATTATTTGATCCAATATCCCTAAATGTATTTCCCATCAAGTAAGTAAAATTTGCATCTGCCAATATTTTAATCCCATCTATACCAGCTTTATCAATATAATTGTTGGTTACAATATTATGCTCACTCGTTCCTATGGAAATACCATGTTGATGACAATTAAACAGCCTGTTGTTAGTGATGATATTGCCTGCTGATGCTCCCTCCTCCTCTGGATTGCTTAATGTTATACAATTTTTCTCAGGCTCATCCACAACACAGGAATCAATCACATTGTATGAGCTTACAAACTCTGCAATGCCAATTCCATATTCTGCTCCATAAGAATAGCAATCTCTTATAACATTATAATCCCCTCGTCTGATATATACTCCATAACCTGAGCCTGTTGTATTTATCAAGTTCTTTATATGAACTCTTGAAAGATAGTTATGATCTCCATCAATAGCAAACCCATTATTGCCATATGTAGTGAGCCATATATCATGCAGATTGTTGTGGTCTGAGCCACCTGCAAGATAAATCATCTTATCAACAGATGAATTTGTGCTCCATATATTATATATTGTGGAGTTGTCTGTGTCATTAAACAAAATCCCAAATGTTGCTGTTTCTCCTGCATGTAATGACAAATCCCTGATTACAATGTTGGTTTTGCCTGTTGCATTGATAAGTGCTTTTATTGAAGATGTTGTCTTGATTAATGTTGATTGCCCCTCCCCTTGTAGAATAATATTGTCTTTCAAATGGATGGGTGATGTAACTATATAAGTTCCATTCCTGACAAATACAACCCCAGCATCAATAGCATCTATACATGCCTGAATTGTTGTCTGATCTGCTCCAACTTCATCAACAACGCATGATGCTGACTTCCCAATCCTTACACCATCTACCTCAACACCACCTGCATCTGAGATATGCACATTGAAAGCCCCTGATGCAAAACCTATCATTGCTAAAAAGAATAGAGCTATCGCTATGACCTTGAATGATCCTGAAACCTGAGAGCCCACCTTTTTGTTGCAAAGATGCAATCTCTGCATGACTTTGTTTAAATACCCTCTCCAATTTCTGTTTTGTTTCATTGTTTTTAACCCTCCTCAATACTGTTGTTGTGGTGAAAAATATGGCTTTGCAAACATCACAATGATACCCAAAAAGCCAATCACTGCCAAGTATAATGGCAAGTTCATCATCAGATTATTTGTGATTGGAAATGCTGTGACTGTTGTGCCAAAGATGCTGGCTTGTGATACTGTCTCCCATACATTGCTCATCACTGTTGAGAGCACAACCCCCATGACAACAACCAAAAAATAAATGACCATAAAGATTGGGTTGCCTGCTATAAACCAGCCTGAGATGATCAGTGCCAGCACAAGACCAATAAACACACCAAAGACTACATAATCCATCCTGCCTGTGACTGCCTGAGATCCCTGCAGTGCCTCCACTGCTGCCTCACTCTCATTGATTGCTGAGATTCCCAGCATTGTTGTGATGACTGTATTGGAGATACTGTAAACTATGAAAAAGCTGATTGCAAACATGAATACAATCACACCAATCAGGATCACATCTTTTGCTGCCATTTTATTTCTTTTTCTTTTTCTTGAATAGATCCCAGTCAAGATTAAGGATCTTCTCTGCTTCCATACCAACCTTGCTATATTTAGCCAGCTCATCAAAAGCCTGTGATCTTGTGGGGAGATCTTTTGCATCCTTGATCTTCTCTGCCTCCTCAAGAATGTTTGGTGGCACATACACCATCCTGCCCCTCTTTCTCCTGCTCATATCCCCATCATCTCTTTTTTATCTTGGGCTGCCTTTTTGACTGCCTTGTAAAATGCAAAGATCATGAAATAGGATAATACAACAAAAAACATCACTCCCACAACCCACAACAAAGTGGTGATGTTATCCTGCATTGGCTCATAATCCAAGTATCTTGCAACTGAGATCAAGCCCAAGAGCAGACTCATGAAAAATGAGACAAAGGCAAACAGAAACATGATGATCCTCAATACCATATGCTCCTCTGGATCAAGCAATGTTGATCCTGCCACAATTAACAGACCAAACAATATGGGCACAAGTATGATTGCTGCCAAGAGCCAGCCTGCAACTGCCTCACCAATAGGGCTGCCATATGCAATCAAGAAAGTGGTTGAGACATATCCTGCCTCCAGCTCATTCTTACAATCCACCAAATACCCATACTCTCCGACATGAGAGAATTTTGAGCCATCAACATCCAGATAGAAATAGTTAGAGCTTTCAAATAATAGTGCCTCATCATAAAGATGGGTGCCAGTCTCATTATGGATCTGGATTGTGCAATTGGTTGTCTCGTTTGTCAATATAAAGCCAGTGCTATTGTGAGCATGAAAATGCAGAGAGAAATCCTGCCCATAAGCATAATAATCATTCTTGGGATAGATGATCTCAATCTGATTCTCTGCTGCTGTGCTCACCTGCACCTGCTTTGCAAATGCTGTGCTGACTAACAAAAACAACATCACAACCAAAATCACTGCTCTTTTTTTCATCCTACTGGGATCACTGTTGTGCCAGACTTTGCTGCTGACAATGCCTGTGCAACAGCTTTCATCTCCTGTGTCATTTCCAAGATTAATGGAAATTTGTTGAAAATCTGTGTGAATAATATCAGAACTACAATGCACACAAATGCCAATATGATAAATGGCATGTATTGCAAGATCCAACTCTGAGCAAACAAACTTTTCTGCCTTTCATATGAATTGATTGCCCAATTGACATCCTCCTCACCAACAGTGAAATAAAACATATCCTCTCTCACTACTGGCTTGATATATTTGAAATTCTTGAGCCCTGTCTGCAGCAATAGGATCTTTCTCTTGCCTTTGGCTGTTGTCAGATATGGGATGTTATCAGGATCAAGCCCAACATTGTGAGATTTTAAAAACAACCTTTTGTTCTTGGTCTTTTCATCAACAAAGATGCCTGCTTTGTCATACTTGATCTTGAATTGACCAAAGCCATCCCTTTGCCATATCTCACAAATAAACTGCTGATACCTCCTCCACTTGCCAACACCAAACCAAATGCCGATTAATACTGCAATGACAAATACTATCACAATCAACATCACTGCAATATTGACTCCTCCTTTGCTCAGCTCAGCTATACCTCCAGTGCTTAAATCATCAATTAATGCCATCTCAATTCACCTACTTTCATCTCCTTTTCTATTATTATGTTTTCTTACCACCCCAGCCCAGCATGCCAAACAATCCCTTGCCCTGTTGTCCTGAGTCTATGAATTGCCTGATGTCTGTCTGAGATCCTTTCCAAAAACCTCTCTCTCCATTATTCAATGCTCTCTTTAAACATATGTATGATCCAGTGAGTGCTGCAAAATAAATCTTGTCTCTTGCTGCTGGGGTTTTGATGTCGTATCTGATCCTGTTCATCATGAGATCCTTTGCCATAGTGTCTCCCAAAAAATCAACCAATAAAGGGATGTCTCTGCTCTCAAAATTGCTCATGATGGTGACCTGATTGACAACAACCTGCACCTGACCAATGACTGAATTAACTCCCAGCTCATTGCATAATGGATCTCCCACTGTCTGGGGGTTGCCCTCCTTATCCACAATCTGTGATCTCAAAGTGAGCTCCATCTTATAGATCTCATTCTCTGGATTGGTGAGCTGCAGGATGCTTGAGGCATAATTCTGCATTGGGCTCATGAATGATGTTGCTGCTGCTGGATTTATTGGATTGATTACTGTCTGCTCATCCATTTCATCAACCTTTTCTAAATGCTTTTCTTACTGCTTTTTTTCTGACAATAGCTGCATTCCTATCTGATAATGAACTGTAGCTCTTATCAAATTCTTTTTGAGATACTTCATTCAAATATTTCCTGACTTCTTTTTTGCTTGCCATGTTTATATACCTCCTTGCATTTTAATTCTTAAAATCTAAAATCAAATGTGCTCTTTGTTTTTCTCCCTTTCTTTGGTGATTGACTTGATCCAAAGATACTGCCAGTATCATCAAAGCCAAAGAGACTGGCACTTTGTTTTGGTCTGCACTTGGAGTGAGCTTTGGTAATAGCTTCCTTTTCTTTTCGTCTTGCAACTCTGATATCGGCATCCAACTCTGCAGATAATCTCTCCTGTTTTAATCTCCTGAGCTCTGTTGCTTGCCTCACTCTCTTATTACTTCTTTGTTTAGCTGCAAAAGTATCAAGAGCTTTTTTCTTTTCTTCAACATATGCCTTAATTCCCATCCTCAAATGCCTCCTGTTAATGGTCTTGTGCCCAACCCTGATATGATACTGAATTTTGATGGCTTGCCCCTGATGTTGAAAACTGCTGCCTCTACACTGGCAAAATACTTGGGCTTGAATTTCACTGGCTTTGCTTTCTTGGGCTTGCCTCCAAATTCAGCAAATGGGAGCTTGATCTTTGGGGCTACAAATAGGCGGGTATATGGAGTGTAGCTTGGGGTGTAGCTTGGAGTGTAGCTTGGGGTGTAGCTGGGAGTGTAGCTGGGAGTGTAGCTTGGGGTGTAGCTGGGAGTGTAGCTTGGGGTGTAGCTTGGGGTGTAGCTGGGAGCAGAGCTTGGTTTATAGGATGGGGGGGAGATTGATGGACTAATGCTTGGTGAGATTGAGGGGCTGATGCTGGGTGAGATTGATGCTGAGATTGAGGGTGAAATTCTTGGAGAAACAGATGAGGGCAATGATGCTGGGATTGATGGGGATCTGCTGAATGGGGCAATTGAGGCTGGCACAATTAATGCTGCAACTGGTATTGTGGGGCTGGGGATTGGGGGAGAGTATAATGGCACACTGACTGTTTTGCCTGAGCTTACCTTATCATATAATCCCCTTAACTCACTCACCTTTGGGAGATCCAATGGCTTGCTTATTTTTGTGAGATATTCCTGAGATGTGAGATAATCAGGGATGTCCTTTATTCTGTGAGGCTCTGGAGCAAAGCCTTTCTTTCTGAATGTCAGGATGCTGGCTGCTTTCCTTGTCCTAAATTCACTCAGAGGCATTGATTTCACTCCCTCAATCTTTAGTGTGGGATGATCAAACTTGAAACCCCATGCCCCCTCCAGTGGGATGTCAATATCAAGAGGCTGATCTATTGAATGAATATCTACTGCATGCTGCCATTTGCCTGTCTTGAAACTCTCAATCAATGTGGGGCTCTGCTTGGAGATCCTGACTCTCTCCCCCACTCTCAATAATTGTGATGTCAGCCTTTGGGCTCTGGCTGCTGATGGCAGATCTCCAACCCTGAGCTGCAGATCTATGTCACCAATCACCGCAGTGCCTCTTGGCACTCCCCTGCCCAATCCAAGTGCTCCTCTTGGGAGCTGGGGATCTGCTGTGTATGATCCATATACAAGTGCCCTCTCCTTTCTTGCAAATTGTTTCACAACACCAGTGCCTCTTAATCCCAATGTCTTTGTCTCTGTTGGAAAAGCCCTGCTGATCAGAGATCTTGTCCTTTCTGTGCCTGAAATCAAATCAATAATCAGCCTTGATTTTGATGCCTCTGCCTTTGGATAAATTGTATCTGCAATCTGCTGGCCAAACCTTGCCTCTGTCCTTGTGGCTGGCACATAGCCCTGCAGATCCAATGATTTGATTTTTGTGGGTGAGATCTTAAGATCAGGAGCTCCAAATGTGATCTTGCTTTTGCCTGTGTCTCCAAATGTCCTGCCCAGTAAATTGCTTTCACCAAACTTGATGCCCTTATATGCCTTGACAGTTCCAGTTGCAAATTCCTGCTTGACTGCAACTGGGCTCTCCTCTGCCATGATCTCTCTCCAATAACCCCCTTTAGTAGATCTTGATCTAATCAATTTCTCTCCCATAGAAACTGGCTTTGGCTGTGTGGGATATTCAATCTCCTCCATGCCCCATTTAGGAATCCTCTTGCCTCCTGCCAGATCAAGTCCTTTTGAGACACCAACTGCAACTGCTGACATGCCTGCAAGTTGGGCAGCTCCTTTGACTGGATCTTGTGGGCTGAGATATGCACTGCCAATGATAAATGCTGATGGGGCAACTGCCACTCCCAATGATGTGCCTCCAGTGTAAATGTTAGCTCCTGAGCCAACTGGGAAAGTCTTAGTGAGAAGCACTGCTCCTGCAGTCTCAATTGGGGCTGTGATTAAGCTGAATCCCCCTGATCCTGCCTCTGCCAATAAACTCCTTGCTCTGGCAGATGGTGCTCCTGTTGCCATCCATTGCTGCTCAGCAATATCAGACTGTTTGGCAAGCCATAATTTAGGCTTGACTACCCTCTTATAAACAATATCCTTTGAGCCAGCTCTTGTGGCAAGAAATCTCTCTGCAGGGGCAAGATATTGAAAAGCCTGCCTCCTGTCCTCTCTTTGCCAGACATCCTTGACCAATTCCCCTGTGTCTGTGTATGCCACACCTTTGCCTGTGAGTGTATATATTGGCTTGGGCTTGGCTGCTTTCTTTATTGCTGCTGCCTGACCTGCCATGACTTTCTCCTGCAGTTCCTTGCTGACCTGCAGTTTCTTGCCCTCAGTCTCAAGATAGTATTTTTGAGTGGCTGGGGCTGGTGTGGGTGTTTTGCCTGAGAAATATGCCTGCACTGCTGGGGATGTCTCACTTATATTGAAAGTTGCTCCACTTGGTAATACTCCAACTGATCCTGCCTCTGTAATCTTGCCAGATGGTGCAACATAAACCTCCTTGCCATAATATGGCTTGCTTATGTCTTTAGAAACCCAAGATCCTGCCAATCTATCCTCCAGTTGTTGTTTTGAATATACTTATATAAATATTTTTGTATCATATGACAAGATTTATATAATCATGGCTCGTCATATGACATTGAAATGGGTGAGGGTGAGCAGAGAGACAGAGCTGAATTTAATATGGCTGTGTCTTATCTTAACAGATTAAATGCACTTCTAATGGCTTGTGATGAGGCATCAATCAGGCTTGATGTCTATATGTGGTTTCACTCTTTGCTGGCAATTTTCAGGGAGCTCTCATCTTGGATGAAACAGCCAGAGATTGATGGATTTAATGCCGACATCATCAAGATCAATCCACTAATCAAACAAGTTTATGATCTCAACACTCGCACTGGCAGGATGGAGATCAATAATGAGCTGTATATGCAACTGCATGAGCTGGAGCTTGAGCTGAGGCAGGTGATCAGCAAATCAAAACTATTAATGAAAGTTGCTGATGATGCTTATGATGCTTTGAAATAAATGAGATGAATTGAAATGGATGCCTTAACCTATTGTGAATTTGTAGGTCTGCCATGTAGTTTTGTATTACTTGGGGTTGGGGTTTTGGGGATCATTGCTTTTGATCTGATCAGGAGATGGTGTGCTACATGGTAAAAGTCTTTGAGGGCACTCCACAAGAGTATTACATGGATGGTTATCTGCAGAGTGCCTTTGATCTTGCCAAGAAAAAGATAAAAGATGATTGGGATTTCTGCTTTGTCTATGATGGGGTTGAGGGATGTGGCAAGTCTGTCAAAGCAATGCAGGATGCTTTCTATTGTGACCAAACACTCTGCTTTGCTCGCTATGCTTTCAGCCCTTTTCAATTCAGGAGAGCTGTGAGGGATGCCAAACAATATCAAGCTGTTGTTTATGATGAGGCTCACTCTGGATTAAACTCAAGAGCTGCAATGTCAATGATAAACAGATCCCTTGTGAGCATGCTGACAGAGATCAGGCAGAAAAACCTGTTTGTTTTCATTATCCTGCCCTCTTTCTTTGATCTTGACAAGTATGTGGCATTGTGGAGATCAAGAGCCCTGATACATGTCTATACAAGAGAGAGATTTGAAAGAGGATCATTTGCTTTCTATAATGTGGATAGGAAAAAGCTGCTCTATCTCAAAGGCAAGAAGCTATATGAGTATAGGGCTGCCAAACCAAACTTTGTGGGCAAGTTCACCAATCATTATCCTTTGGATCAGGCTGAATACAGGGCAAAGAAGTATGAAGCACTGATTAAGAGGGAGAGAGCACAGGATGATGTTGAGTTACAGAAAGCAGTGCATGAGATGTTCTATCTCAAAGTAATGAACGCTGAAAATATGACTCACAAACAGAAGATGACCATCCTTGAGATACCTGAAAGCACCTATTTTTATAAATTAAGGCAATTTAAGGAGCTTGAAGTAGTGTAATAAGGGGTTTCCTATAACTGCAACACTGCAAATATATTAATATAACTTAGAATAAAATGGATTTAGACCGAATGACTGGAGTGATCCGGTCAGATTTTTGGATGATTATAATAGTCTTGGTCGCTTTGCTTGCTTGTCTCTATACAATCTATAGTGTGGGCAGCTATCAGCAGGCAATCAATGAGAGATGGGCTGAGCAATGGGAGGGATCAGGCTGTGTTGAACACTACAACCTCCCAGCAATTGATTATAAATTCTTTGGAGGCTATGGCAATGAGACTGATGATCAGGATCAAGACACCTAAAGGATATGCAACAAGCACAGAAAGAAAGCTCAGACCTTTTATCTTGGGGCTGAGGAGAAAAGATAATCATGAGATCCTCACAAGCAAAGATGATGATCAAATCCTCTGGATCATCCAGAGTGGCTCAAGAGATTATATGAGGATCTGTAAGAATGTGGCAATGTATGATAAAATTGTGGGCAATGTTCTTGGGAGAAAAACTATCAGGAGAGTGGCAAGACTGTCAAAGGAGCAGGAGATGGAGCTTGATGATATGCTGTTCAATCAGACAAGTGTTGATATAATATCCAGAGCTGAGCAAGAGAAGATCAAGAAAGGGTTTATCCTAAAATAGTCAAGTCTTGCATGGCCATAGTGGACTTGGATATCTAAGTCCTGCATGATCATAGGATATTACCAGTATGGACTTTGTCTCTTTTCCCCTGCGCTGCCACAAAAGCCATCAGCACATTCCCACTCTGGAAATGCAAATCTGCTGATCCTGCCTGTTTCTCTCATAAACCTCTGTTGCCTCTTAGCCTTACATTTACTGCAGATGTGCCTATCTCCTTTTGTTTCTCTCACATACCGATCTTTATACATCTTTAAACCTCAAAATAGCCCTGCTTTGACATCCCTGATGATTTTCCTTAATGTCTCAACTGTCAGCGCCAATGGCTCATGACCTCTTAATCTCTTGCTTTTGGTATCTATATTGACAGTATAGGGATTCCCACTCTTGCATATGGTAAATGTTCCTTGTGTTCCTTTATATCTCATTACAAATCATCTCCAGAAAAGCCTGTCTTGAGCCTCAAATCCAATGACATATCCAGCAAGAGCAGTGATCACCATAAGGGAGTATATGAGAAAAGGCATATCCAAGATAATGGGAATTATATTTGCAATGTTCACGATCAAAGCAAATGAGATCCACACCAGGAGGAGCTGGATATACAAAGACACAATGACGCTTTTAATAATTTTCTTGAACACATAGTCTTTCTTTTTCCATTGTGACACACAACACCACCCCCAACCATTGAAATTCCAAACAACCTTTTTGCCACAGCCCTTGCATGGGATCTCTTTGTCTGATATGATCTCTTTGTCTGCATACTTGATAAATGATTGTCTTGACTTCTCAATAGTCTCTCCTGCCCAATCTATGTCTTTTGCTCCTGTCATTTCAATCCTCCCATGAGAGCAATCCAGCCCATGAAATCAATGGTGTTCCATCCATTGTCTGATCTGGATATTCTAAATCATAATTAACTGGTTTCCCCCATATCGGCTCAATATCTATTGAGATCCAGCGATGGCATCTGGTGTTGTTTGTATCGCAACCATCAATCTGTCTGACTTTATAGCCTTTAGCTTCAAGAATGGGTGCTATTTGTTCTGAATAATCAACACAATTCATCCTGCTAATATTGGCTGTTTCTGCATCTGTGCTATTGATATAAGTGTGGTTCTCAGCAAAACTCTTAAGGAGTTCTGCCAACTCTGTCTCCCCAGAACAATTATCTGCCTTATTCATACACGAAACCAATCTATCAGAATACGAGTTCACCTTAGTCTCTGCAGTCACCCACATGGTCATAACAATAGAAAATAAACATACTATAATTACTGCATCATAATTCATTTCCAGACCTCATATGTCAATTCAAATATGTCTGGCTTACAGGGATAAAACTCTCCCTTGATACCCTTGATTATCCAATCTCCAACTGATGCCTCATGGGGTGATTCTAATGTTGGAATTAACAATGTAATCTCTCCATCATTTAAATAAGATATATCTTGCTCCATGTCCAATTTTTTGCCAACAAATCTCTCAACTGCTTGAGTGTTTTTTCCATCCCACTGAATTGCCTCCACAACAATAGGTTTCTTTACAAAACTGAGTGCATGTTTCATTTCCAGACCTCATTGATCCCAGCTTTCTTGGCTTTGGTTGTCAGATGTGTATAGATCTGTGTGGTCTGGATGTTGCTGTGCCCCAACAGATCCCTGACAAGCTCAAGATTGTTGGTCTTTTCAAGCACATGGGTTGCATATGAGTGCCTCAGCATATGGGCATGCAGTTTCTTGCTCAACTTCTTGCCCAGCCTTGAGATCACTGCCTGAGTGTTTCTGGCTGTTGTATCAAAGAGTTTATCATGATCCTGCAAATCTGCAACATATTTTTGGAGATCTGCTAACAATGGCTTGGGGAGTGGCACAAGCCTGTCCTTGCCCCCTTTGCCCTGCACAACCTTGAGGATCTCATCCTTGAAATCCAAATCCTGCTTTTTCAGGCTGAGCATCTCTGAGATCCTGAGCCCACAATAATAAAGCAACTTGAGCTGCAATCTGTGCTGTGGGTTGTATGTGATCTCAAATAGCTTGAGGATCTCCTCCTCACTCAATATTTTTGGTAATTTTCTTGTCATGTTTTCTGCCTCCATGTTGTGTTTTTTTCCTGCACTTGGGGCATCTGTAGTCATATGTAAGTGCATCAGGATCAAAGTATCTCAGCCCACAAGATCTGCATTTGTAGATCATCCTGTCACCTATGCTTAATCTTGTGCTTGATGATCTTGATCTCTGCAGGCTTTGTTGGCTTGACCACTGGCTCAACATATAAATCCCATAATGTTAATTGTTTTGTTTTCATCTATCCCAGCCTCTCAATAATTAAAGTAATCCCAATCAAAAGGACAATAGAAACACCCACATACAACCCCAGTGTAAGGCAAAAGTATTTGATCGTCTCAATAATTGTGTTTTCTGGCATTTTCATCACCCCATAATTACATCTGCACAGGACTTGCAAGTCAGATGTATAAACTGGCTCTCCTCACTAATAGGAAAAGTCCTGTTGCACTCAAGACAAGTAAATGTGTATTCTGACATCTTGATCAGTCCTCCTGTGTTCTATACAAATACTCCTCCCCATCTGAGAAGATATACATCTCAAAATAAGTGATGTTCTTTGTATTGGATCTGAGTGTGAATTCAAAGGGGAAAGCCTTTGTGTCATTATCCATCTCAAATAGATACACTGGCTCTTGAGGCTCAATGCAGACTGGGCATTGATTAAACTCCATCTGCTCCTTTACAGCAAATCCCAACCCAAATGCTGCCAAAGAGATAAACACAGCAATAACTATATAATATCCTGAATCATCTGCCATTCTCAATCAAGCCTCCCCCACCAATCCTCACAAATCCTTGTTTTATTAGGTAATAAGGTGTATTATAGGTAATATATATCCTGTCACCATCAACCACAAACCCATGTTGGCTTGATTTCACTTCATCTATCCTCTCTCTTGTGGTTGCTACATAAATAAAAAAAACCTTATTGTCCTTTGTGTATTCTGGTCTTGCCATCAGGCATCACCCTTGCAAGAAATCCTTTTAATCTGCTCAAAAAAGAGCCATTCAATGTGCTGCTGCCATATGCTTTTCTGTTCTGTTCTGCTCATCTCAATTGCCTCCATGTTCACATTTTACTGCAAACTATGTGTATTAAGAATACATTAAGTATATAAATCTTTGTATAATTGCGTATAAATCATGCACTTTCTCATTAAGAATGTGAATATATCTAAGTGCCTAATAGTGGGGGCTATATGTGGGGGCTATATGTGGGTGAATATAAGACCTGCAGAGGAGGAAGGGTTGGCTTAAACCCCTACAGGCTTACCTGCAGAGAATGAGAAAACTCCACAGGTTTTCCTGAGTGACCTCAAGAATGTGAATATAAGACCTGCAAAGGAAAATGGTTGTAAACCTCTGCAGGCTGAGATCCCTTGCCCTATATTGATTTAACATGTTTGGGGATGGTAAATCATACCTCGCTTGGGCTGGATCTCTTTTTCTTGAGTGATCTCAAGAATGTGAATATAAGACCTGCAGAGGGAAGGTGGTGCCAAACCCCTGCAGGCAGAAATCCCCTGCCCTGTTGATGTATCACTGGGGATTTAAAATTACTTCTTGGGCTGCTGGTCTCCCTTTTCCTTGAGCATCCTCAAGATCCTGAGCTCTCCAAATATCCCAAAGAGCAGTGTCAGGCTTGTGGCATCAATATCCATCTCCTTAATGTCCTTTTCACTAAACATGCCCCCATAACTCTCTTTAAACTCTTTCACAAGCCACTCCAAGAGCTTGCTCTTGTCCTCTGTGATGATCTTTGCCTCAATTACCTCAGTCTTTTCAGGGTCTTTCTCTTTTGTCTCATCATCCTTTTTCTTTTTCTGTCCGAATATTGCCATATCAATTACCTCCTGTTTATTTTGATTTCTCCAGCTTCTCAACAACCTTTGTGAGCTTATTCACACCCTTGCCAAGCTGATTGACTGCCTCAATGTGAGTGGCTATATTTGCAGCATACATCTCCTGACTGGAGATCAAGCCCTGTGTGGCTGTGACATTGCCAGAAACTATGCTTAAAAGCTCTGAAATGGTTGGGGGGTTATTATCCCTCACATCATTAAAGAAACGCTTAACAGAGCCCATGTCTTGCTTGGAGGTTGCCGGATGCAATGTCTCTGCTCCATTGAGATGCCAGCTATTATCAATCTTAAACCATAGCTTAGCATCATCTGTTGTGTATATTGAAACCTTGACCTTTTTCTCATTGCAATCTTTGGCAAACTCGTTATTGATCTCCTCATAATGGGCATTGACCTGCCTGATCTGAGTATTCAAGCCCTTGATGATTAAAATATGTAATTTGTTCTCAAGCTGATTAAAGAATTTGCCCCAATACTTAAGGCTCAATGCTGTGGCTCTCTGCTCATCCTCTGCCAAGAAAGATTTATGTTCTCCAGAATAAATCTCAATCGCTTTGGCATATAGTCTAATTGTGTGATCCTGCCAATAAATCACATTTTTGGATCTCCTGAGATTGTCATATGCTGGGGATCTCCACAAAATCCTGCAATTAAACTCCTGACCATGCAATCTGATGCCATTTTGTAACTTGTCAGTGGGGGGTTCAATGGTTTTGAGTGGAGCACTTTTTTGGAACCCCCTTGCATTTCCTATGGAAAGATACCCCTTTCTCCTTAATTTGCTCATTGTTTTATACACTGCTCTCTGGGTTGTTTCTCGTCTAATAGAAATCTGTTTTGGTGTTAGAAAATCCTCAGTAAGATGGCACAATACATCTCTCTGCTCAGGGCTTAGATCATCCATTTCACCCCCCTGTCTTTGAACCCCCTTAGTCATCTTTTTTGGAACCCCCTAACTTATAAATGTATGCTTGTCATTTTTCTTTGATTTCTTTCTTGGTCTTCTCAATTAAAAACTTAATATCTTTTTGAGTTAATCTATAACAATATTCATAAGCATCCAGCTTGGCTTGTGTTATTTCACTTTTTAATTGTTCTTCAAATTGTTTGTTCATCCAAGTAGTATAACCAATAATACTGTTTTTGATGGCTTCATCATCTATATTATCTAAAGATTGCAAAAACTCTTCATCTTCTGGAGATAAATCATCCCATGTCTTTTCTTTATATTTACTCATTACCATCTCCCTCCATTTTCTTTCAATAGTGTCGTATAACCCACATTATAAGACTCATTCTGCCTCTGGAATCTCAATCATGGGATGTCTTTGGCTTCGCCCCTTTGATTATATTAACAATCGTTAGTCTTAACCCCTCTCTTTCTTTTTCTGTATCTGTTGTGTAATCAAGGCTTTCAATAGTCTCAATTAAATTTTTAAAAGCATTTCTCCAATCTATTATTTCTTTTGCTTGTTCAATATTCCTTGTCATGAACTCGCCATATCCTGACAAATCATCCCTTATTAGTGTTAATTGACGCTCAATTTCTTTCAACTTTTCTAATTCTTTTTCCATATTAATCCTCCTGATTTTCTTTCAATAGTGTCGTATAACCCAGACATTATAAGACATTTATCTGTGGAAGTTCTTTTTCTTTAAAATCCCAATAGTCCTTAATTGCCGAAATGCACATTTTGTGCTTTTTGGTATGAAAATCTTTTACCCATAAAATACATGGTACATCAGGATTATCTTTAACTAATTTTTCTATCCCATCAAAAATCCTCTGCTTGGCTTGGGCTATAAACCATTTCACATCCTCATCAACATTGTGTAATGGTGTACCAATCCCACCAGCATTATAACCAACGACAAAATACTTATCTCCCTCTCCTTTGTAGTTGATTTTATTAATATGATACCTAACAAACTTCTCTTTACTCACTACCATCACCCTCCATCTTCAACCTCTGGAATCTCAATCTCATCCCTTACATCTTGGATCTCCACAAGATCCTGTAATCTATAACAGAATTGCTTGTTAAACTTATCAATAAATGTGATATGTGTGGCTGTGACCTCAAGCACTTTGTTGGCAGTGTAGAAAAGATTTTTGCCATTAAGAGAAATAGTGAGCCTGCAGGATTTGCCTATTAGATATTTCATCTCAGTTCTGAGCTTTTCTCAGATACCCCCATATTTAAATGTTTCTGTCTCCACTGGCAATGATGGTGTGTGTGTAAAAAAGAAAAGAAAAAAATGTTTACCTGCTTTTGCCCCCAAAGCTCCTGATCACTAAACCCAGTATGATTGCCAAGACAAATATTGTCACAATTAATGGCAGCCATGTTGAGGCTATAGGGGTGATTGCATCCCTTGTGCTGATGATTGAGGTTGCTGATGTGGTGGCTGCCCCATATGTGTATGTGACATTACAGAGATCTCCTGCATCCCAACACCCTGCCCCAAAACCACTATAAGACATAACACACCCTTCCTCATCACTAAAAGTCACATTGTAATCTGCCAGTGTAAACTCATCATCAGATGTTATATTGCCAATTGATGTTACCGCAATACACCATTCATCAGTAAAATCAACTGTTCCTGTCACAGAGAGATTGTTGCCACTATCAACCACAGATGTGGTTGTCCTTGCTGCAATCTGGAACTGATCCAATACAACTACACCAATACCCAAAAGCATGCCAATAAACAATAACAGAAGCACAAACCCCTGTAATGCTTTGATTTCAACCATGCTATCTCCGAAAATAAGCAGGATTGCTTATCTCCTGCCTCCTCCTCCTGAGAATGATCTGATGACCAATGTCAGGATTATTGCCAAGACAGCTACAGTCACAATCAATGGCAGCCATGTTGAGGCTATAGGGGTGATTGCATCCCTTGTGTTGTTGATCGCTGTTGAGGCTGTTGATGATACTCCGGATGTGACTGCAAACTTATCCAGAACAAGCACACCAACACCAAGAATCATTCCAACCATTACCAATAAAAGAACTAATTGATATAAATCTCCTACTTCCATATTACTCTATCCCTCCAGCCTATGGGCTATTTTGTGATTTAGTCATACTTCTATATAAATGTGTCATATGAAAATGAGCTCAGCCAGTCTTGATCACAAACATGTAAAATGCTGTGAGAGCTGCCATTATTAAGAAAACCAGTGCCCACACAAGAGCCAACAGCTCTGCATAAACCAGTATGATACTGATCATAAATGCCACAAAGCTGCTTGATAACAATGCACTGTCAAACTCCCATCTCTTTAAGACCATGAGCATGATAAAAAATACTGACATCACAAACAATGCCAACAAAATCTGCCCTGTTGCATCATTGGCATAATTAATCAGATCAAAGGTTGTCTCTGATGCTGCCAGTTGTGTCATGTTGTATGTCATTTATAGCTCCCTCTGGAAAAATGCTGAATATAAGGCAAACACTAATCCAACAGTCACAGCAAGAATCATTAATCCAGAAATCCATGCAGGCACTCCAAAGATGGTGTATAAACCATTAAATACTGCGTTCATAAACCCAAAACTTGTGAGCAATAGCCTCAAGCTCTGCCATGCACTCAGGATCAAGCCATTGAGCACACCCAAAACACCAAAGTCCTGATCTGCATCTGTGATCCCTGTGCCAAGAGCCCCAACCTCCTCTGTCACATCTGCATATACATTAAAAGTATCATTAAATTCTGTGAATTTATCATCATCAGCAAAAGCCGGATTGCTGTCTCTAAAGATTGACATCATGCTAATTCCCCCAACTATAAAGAGGGTGAATACCAAGATACCAATGATATATGAGCTGGGTTTAAATGCCATCAGTTTCTCACCTTAAATCCTATGACTATGCCAATGACTGCTGCAATGATCAAGAATGTGACTGTGATTGGGGTGAATATGCCCAATAAGAAAATACCAATCAAGCCAATAAACATGGCAATGATTGATGCCACTGGGCTGAATAATCCAAACATTGCACAAGTAACTATGATGATCACTGCCCAGATTGCTCCCTCACCATCACCAATTAAATTACCAAGTTTTGTGGCTGTCACATCCAGCAGATCATGGATGATGATGTTGTCATTGCCTATGATATGGATCTCAACCACTCCTGACCTGCCAGTGAGATCACAGTTCATTGAGCCTGCAGCTCCAGTCTGTGTTTGGTTGCAAAGATAATTCAAGCCTGTCACTGTGTCCTGCCTTGCTGCAAACACAACAGTATTTGTGCCTGCCAAGCTATCAGTCCAATCTACATTGATAATGCCTGTATCATTTGAGTATGAATAAGTGATGGCAAGCCCTGATGTGCCTGCTGTGGCTGAAAAAGGATCAAGCAATATTGTCAGATCACACACCCCTGAGCTGCAGACAAACTTGACTGTCTCTGTTGTTCTGAGGATGTTGTTGCTCATGTCTGTAAAGATCAGCCTGTAATCAACAATCTCCTCCCTGATATTAAAGAAATTGAGCCCAAAGTCTCCTGACTTATCCATCTGCACTGTCCTCCAAACACCCTCTGCTGTATATCTCCTCTGGAGCTTGGTGATGATGTTAGGATAATAATTGTAGTTGCTGTTGTATCTTGTGGTGATCTTGAGATCTGAGATGTCATCTGTTGTGTTGAAATTAAAGATGCTTATTGTCTGCACATCTGCAACTGTCAGGGTGTTGTTGGCTAAAATATATCTATGTGTAAATCCATTGGCAGTGGTGTATTTGATATAAAGATCAGCCTGCAGCTTTGTGACATTATTGCTCAGACAGATCCCATATGTGGAATTGCCTGAATAATCAAGAGTGAAATTCCTGACATAAATTGAGGCATTTGCCATCCAGTAATTGAGCTCAACTTCTGCATCTGCAATCAAAGGTGTTGAGGGGCTGTCCTCATCATAAACTGAAAACCAAAGAGTGACATTTTGGGTGGTGCTCTTGGAATAGTTTACTGTCACTATGGTTTTATTCCAGTATGTTTCATCATCTAATGTGACAGTGCACAAATTCACAGTATAATTCCCTACATCTACCACTTGCGTTGAATCGGTTGCGTTATACAAATTATATACTGAGCAGGCAGTTGCATCAGCATCACCAAATGATACTGCTGTATTCAACATGGTTATATTATTCTGATCGTCTATATCTCCTGATCTCTCAGTGCAATTGGTTGCAACAATATCACCAACAGCCCAGATATAATTAGTGCCCTTGCCTATGCCTGTGTAATTAAATGTCATCACATTAGCCGAACAAGTCCAGAACGAGCTGTTTAAAGTTGTGTCATGTGCAGTGCCCACAAAATCAAATCTCAAGAAATCAACAAAACATGAATTTACAACAACTGTCATATCACCATCAACTGTGCCATCAATGTTGCTGACAATTGTTTTCTGCCCTGTGTTGCTCTGGCTGATATATGGTAGATCCAGAGCTGTGTATGTTTTGTTTTCTGTGGTGATGTTATAGCTGATCGGCTCTGTGCTGACTTGGGTTGGGTTGCTATAATTCACATTGCCAAAATAGATTGTGTCTGTATCAACAATAAACTCACTCAGATTGACTTGGGTTGAGATGTTTATGGTTGTGTTGAGCCCTGTGCTGTTGAGCAATACCTCATCAATTGTTATGGCTGAGGCTATGGGCAAAACTGCCAAACATATCAAAAACACAACCAATGACTTTTGCATCACTCATGCCTCCCTTAACCCAATGCACTCCACGCTGTTGAATTACAGCCATAAAACACATTGTCACTTGCGTTGTATGTAATCATCCCCTCATAAGTTCCACTACAGGCAGGATAATTTGAATGTTTTACATTGACCATTGCTGCTGTTCCTGCATAGAACTCTGAGCTTTGGGAATACAATGCTTTGATTTCATCTATTGACAGACTTCTGTCATAGATTCTCACTTCATCTATTGTGCCATTAAAAGGGTTTTCATTTCCCCCATATTGTCTCATACCTATATACTGATCTAAACTATTATCTTCCAACATACCTTTATGAGCACATGTTCCTATTAATGTTCCATCCCTATAAACTTTAATGTTAGATCCATCAAAAGTTCCAGTAACAAAACACCATTCATTATTCAAACATGGACTTGAAGTTCCTGCACATTCTACCCTGTCTGCTGTTCTATTATAAACACTAAACTTAGTTCTCCCAGAAGCATCCAGCCAGAAATACCAATTGCGTGTTCCACCACCACTGTCTTGAGCCATAATCATATCTTGATTTGTCACATCCACTGACTTGATCCATGCAGAGACAGTGATATAGTCTGGCTGCAATGATGAATCCTGAGCAACAATGATATTGTTATCAGTATTTCCATCAAACTCATAACCACTCCC
>Ga0307928_10001131_pt1 | contig 20144 bp, 34 predicted proteins | sample AceLakmetagen232_FD_201815 | JGI IMG/M metagenome (GOLD analysis project Ga0307928, IMG submission 201815) | Saline water microbial communities from Ace Lake, Antarctica - #232 | ecosystem: Environmental > Aquatic > Non-marine Saline and Alkaline > Saline | place: Antarctica: Ace Lake... | reverse complement strand
TAAACGGTAGTATCCAAATAATAGCGGAGAAGGTGACAGACGGCGTAGGACAAGTAAGATTTAACTTGAACCCTGACGAACCTTATTTCTTTGTCTTCTCTAAGGATGGTTACATAACTAATAACGTAGATATAGTAACCTTTGCTACTGAGTACACTATTACTCTGCAGAAAGTTAATGTAGTAGATTTCGATGGTCCCGCTTCTAATGTATTCTATACATATAATCCTAAGAACGAATCCTTAAGCGCAGATAACCAAACCTTTAACTGGATAATCTCTCCGCAAGACGGTAGCTTAATAGATGAGTTCGGGATAGAATTATATTTTAATGGGACTTTACTTGCAAGTAATGTTTTGTTCACTCCTACAGGCGGTAACATAAACTTATCTTATGACTTATCTCCTTACATTAATAACTCTGTTCTTGTTAGTTATTATTTCATTAAAGAAAACTTCACTAGGTACGAGCTAAACGTTAACTATGAAGTTATTAACGAAGACTCAACGCAAGGCTCTTTAATAGAACTTAGGAACTGGGTAAAAGAAAACGTAACCGAACGAGACAAAATAGTTACTTGGGTTTTAATCACAGCTTTTATAAGCCTACTCGTATATTTATTTAGTGACAGAAATAAAGATGCTACTATTATAACTGCTTTAATTGTTGGATCAGTTAACGTATGGGTTTTAGCTTTCTCAGCTATAACTACTATGATTTTTGTTTCTCTGTTGATAGTTGCCTTTTTAGCAGAACTAAAAGCTTTAAAGCAAGGTGGTGCATTGTGAACGCAAAATACATATTACTATTTTTCATATGCTGTAACATCATTAGTACTATCTTTAGTTTCGGTTGTTCCGCTACTGGCGCTGCTTGTACTGCGGGAGGTTCCGGCGTGATAACTCAGTTCTTAATAGTTACTCCTACTACTAACCTATTAAATTTAGGTGGGTTTTCTATAAGCGAAGATTTGAACACCGCCACTACTGACATGGTAACTCCTTTTACCGGGGGTACTTCTAGTCCTACAAGCGGATTCACAGTATTCTTAGACGGTCTTAAAATGATACTAGGTTTTATTACTCTGTTAACTCCTATCCCCATCTTAGACTACGCCTTTAGTTTTGGTTTGCCCTTCTATGTAAATATGATAGTATTCCTTCCTTTGTTCATGCTTTACGTTATAGGTATCATGGAAGGGATTGGAGGTAGGACTTTAGGAAAATGATTGAGGAAGCTTTATACACTTGGATATTTGAAGGTCTTAAGATGGGCTTTGGTTCCACCATCCTTGTAGTGTTAGTACTTTACTTGTTTAATGTATGGTACTATGTTTCTGTAGTAAACTTTAACAGTCTATTATTATCTATTCTGTTTGCAGCTATCCCTTTTTTAGCGGCAGGTATAGTAGGAATACTAAGTTTAAGTTGGAGTATGGCAGTAGCAATATTATTAATAGGTATTATATTTACTGGCGCTATCTCTGAATTATTTAAAGCCGGGTAAACAATAATATTTATATATAAGTTTGTTTATTATTCTTTCATGGTCGTAAAGAAATCTCTGTTTAAAGGGAAACTCTTATATTGGTTTATTCTAATAGTTTGTTTATCTTTATTCTTAATACCTAAATATTATTATGTTACTGAGCCTGAGAGTTTCGTACATGATGAGCTTAGCGAGTATGAAGGAAAGCCAGTAATAAACTGTAGTGTTATTAAACCTACTACTATGTCTAGCTTAACTGATGCGCCCAAAACTGAGATATACATTAGAAGGAATGGGACTGATTGTTTAATAGAGAAAGTTCCTAAGACATCTTATTTTAGTATAGAACATCCTATTTTATATTTCATAGTTATTAAGTGGGGAAATGTTATAGGCATCATTGCTATAATTATATGTCTTATACCTTGGAGAAAGAAAAATGAATCTAAAACGGAAAAAGGAAAGATTGCTATTAAAGATCGAGAAGCAGAGAACCAAGACAACTCTTAAAGAAGTGGTCCTTAAAGGAAAGATAAGTGACCGTAAAGAACTGATTGCTTTAGAGAAGGAACTAGAAGACGCACAAACTTTAAACATTCCTAAAGAAGATTTGGAGCTTATACAAGTAAAGAATAAGAAAGGTTTCAAAGATATTATTATTAATAAAGTCATGCCTGCATTAAAGCAAGCAGGTAAAGAGTGGGTTGAAAAGTCTAGGGCAGAGAAGGAAGCTTATAGAAAGAGTATGGAGAAGAAATAATGATTGATTGGATAGTAGATGTTTGGGATTGGACTATAGAGAGAGTTGAGGATATGCACGAAATACTTTGTAGCATTCCTACAGTAGGCGCATTGTTTGAGGAGTACCCTTTTATAGCTTACTTAATCATCTTAGGAGCAATAGGTTTATTTGTATGGTTCAAGTTCTTTAATGGAGCAAACATATATTTAAACTTCTTTAGGGGATAGATTTATATTTAAGCTCTTACATAATTATTCCTATGGTAAGCAAAAGCCAAATTAAGAAAGGAATAAAAGAAGAGTTTGAACATACAACCAATAGGAGACTTGCTCGTAAGATAGCAATGGATCACTTAAAGAAAAACCCTACTTACTACACGAAAGTAAAAGGGTGTCTTAAGAATAAACGATCCACGCTTAGAGGTTCCGGCGGTCTGCTTTCAAACCCTAAAGGATTGTTAGGAAACAAGTATTAATAACACTTGTCTTAACATACAATAAATTTATATATGAGTTTAATTATTATATTTATATGGTCGTGAATTATAGTGAAAATCTTGAAGCAATTATATTTAATGTTACGACCAATTCCCGCAGATTCTTTCCGGTCTGGGGATACGGCAAAGGTGTGGGGAACTGCATCTTTGCTCATTTTACTTAAATTAAAATGAGACGGACATATAGAAATATATTCAAAGGATACGAGGAAGAGTTAAAACTAGCTGTTGGAACTTGTGAGTCTATCCTAGATGTAGGTTGCGGCAATAATTCTCCTATAAGAGACTTCTCTAAAACTAAATATTGTGTTGGTGTTGATGCCTTTAAGCCTAGTATTAAACAAAGCAAGAAACTAGGGATACATAATAAATATTATAATCTTGATGTCTTAAAGATTAAAGATAAGTTCAAAAAGAATGAGTTTGATTGTGTCTTAGCATCTGACCTCATAGAACATTTAACCAAGGAAGAAGGCAAAGAATTAATTAAACAGATGGAACGTATTGCAAAAAAGAAAGTAATCATATTCACGCCTAACGGCTTCTTAAAACAACCCGCTTGTAAAGGCAATCCTTGGCAGTTACATAAATCAGGATGGAAGACTATATCTTTTGCTTACAGAGGATATAACGTAACAGGCATAAACGGATTGAAATCTCTTAGAGGACATCATGCGGGAGTTAAGTATAAACCTAAATGGTTATGGATTATCCTTTCAGATATAACCCAGTTGTTTGTAAGAAAGAAACCAGTTAAAGCTTTTCAATTATTAGCGGTAAAGACATATAATGAAATGGAAAAGTAATCCTCCGGACAAGTACGACCTAGTAAGATTCAAACTTATTAAGGATGCGTGTAAAGGCAAAGTCTTAGATATAGGATACGTTGCAAAGCCTAACCCTTACTTAAAGGCTGCAGTAGGATTAGATATATTCGAGCCAGTACTTAAACCGTCTAACTATAAAGAAATCATTACTATAAAAGAAAGTATGATCCCTAAGTATCCTTTCAAAGATAATTCTTTTGATACTGTAATAGCTGCAGAAGTAATAGAGCATCTGTTTAACGATGGTATGTTCCTAAAAGAAATAAAACGTATTCTAAAACCTAAAGGAAGACTTATTATTACTACGCCTAACGCGGGTGCGCCTAACGAGATATTAATAAACGCCTTTAGATGGATCATAGGCAAAGCAGATTTAAATTATAATTCATGGGGTTCTCATGTTTGTACTTATCATTATACTAACATGATAGGTTTATTAAACTTATCCGGGTATAAGGTCCTGAGGGCAGAAGGTGTATATTTCCAAATGTTAAAGCTTAAGTTCAGATGCAAGTTTATGCCGTTATCATATCAGACTTTATATGTAGCGGAGAATACTTATAGGTAAAAAGAAAATGGAAACAAAAACTAAAAGGTGTAGATATTGTAAGAGGATAGCTGTTACTGATGATGATTACGTTTTCGGTAACGATATGATACATGAAGAAAAGTGTAGCTTCTGCAGAGCTTTAAACTATTCTACTACTATTCCCTTATAATATGATGTTAGCTTATGATAGAAGGTTTCTTCCTAAGTCTCCTCCTATTGAAAAGAAGAAGATGAATGAGAAGGACATTAGATATTTAATAATATTGTTTGCAAGCATACTTAATATAGTTCTACATTATATATTATTTGGAAAGATTGGGATACTCATAGGTTTACTTATTTCTGCGGAAGCTTTTACCTCTTGGCTTTGTCTTGGAAAGAATAAAATTACTATCCGAATTAAGGGATAATCCCGAATCGGTATAACTCCGAAATCTAAAAAAATATTTAAACATCTTGCTTAAAGTTATTTTGATGTTGCAATGAGAAGTAAAAAAAGAAGTAAAAAAAAGTTTTTACTTGATGTATATAATTTCATCAAATCTAATGAGAGACTACCTACGGATAAAGAGTGCGGTAAATCTAAACAATGCCTGAATTATTATATTACAGAGCTTAAGAAGAACTATTTAATTTATTCTCCATCATATTCCGTATGGAAAATAAGACCAAAAAAAGAAGTAAAAAAAATTATTGTTACACAATATCCATACAACCAAATTTATAGGGGTCACTCCTACCAGTTCGTTATAAAAATGCCTGCCTTTGAATATTGGTCTAAGATAAAATTCTACTTAAAAAAGAAAGGTATTAAACACACAATCACAAAAAAGAACGCCATAAGAATAGAACTAGATGGGGTAAAGTTCCATTTATTTTCTAAGAGTATTGTTTTATATTTCCCTACTGATTGGAATTTCTTTAGTCCTGATGCTGCAGAGTGTGACGCTTTGGCTACTGCAAGGGCTAGAGAAATGGCGGAGAAGCTGAGGAAGTATATAGGGATAGATTACAGAGTAGGAGGAGATTATAATATAACTGCTACTAGAAGTCATAAGGCTTGGATCAATAATGATTTAGCTAAAGAAATGCAAGACCAAGGACAAAAGATATTTGTTAGGTATAAAGGAAAGGTTTGGCTTATTGCGGATAAGTCTTTTAATTTAGATGAGTTAGAATTTATAGACCACCGAGAAAGTACTAGGGACGCTAAAATAGTAGTAGAGCCTTTCATGAACAAATTAAGGGATAATCCCGAAATACTAAATACTCTTGAAGATGAGAATAAAAGACTAATGAGCTTACTAGAAGATAATCAAAAGATGCTTTCTTATTTAATAGAGAAGGATCAGAAAAGTATTAATATAGATAAGTTTAAATATTAGGTAACTTAATATAACTTTAAGTTTGTAGTCCCCTATAAACTTAGTAGCGCCCTAGGGCGGACTTTAGTCTCTGTTCGCCCTTCCCTTTCTTTTTTGATAGTAGGTTACTATCAAAACCATTTCAATACAACAAAGTATTTAAACCACCTACATAACATTAATATAAGATGAGTAAAACAATAGAGGAGTTAAAAAGTAACATTTCTCAAGTTTCTTTAAACTGTTTAGATAAGATTAAAACTCTTGAACTTGATTTTAAGAAAGAAATCTCAAAGTTAAAAGCTACGGTTCATAGATCGGAAGCAGACGCCTATACTTGGTTAGAGGGTTTGACAGAATGACTCAAGTAACTATACATATCCCTGATGATAAGATGAGCGAGTTTAGTAAGATTATGTCTGAGTGTGATAGGCACGGTATTAAGCGGGGTGTCTATATAGCTGATGCAGTAAAAGAAATGTTTGTCTCAGGTAAATGGGCTAAGTTCTTTAATGAGGTGTCCCCATGAAAACACAGAGAGAAATTCTTATAATGCGGAATAAGATTGAAAAAAGATTGAATGAGAAAGAAGAATCTATTGACAACTCTTATATTATAAACCAACTAGACGAGCGAGTTAAAAGCCTTAACTGGATATTAGGTTTAGGTTTCTTAAGATGATAGAAATAGCGGTCCAATGTAATAAATGCGGTCTATGGTCCGGTTTAATTACTACTAGCCTTAAGCACGCTATAAAGGTATGTCCGGGCTGCGGTAATCATTACAAGATCAAAGGGAAGTTTATTTATAATGTTAATGTTAAGTTCCCCGGATTTAATCAGAATCTAAACGAGCTAGTGGCTAACTTGAAGTTAAGGGAGACAGGGAAATGAATGAATTAAAAATAGGAATAACTGATGGGATTATATCTCATGCAAGTCATGTTTTAAGAGTTAAAAGTATAAAGGAATATAAAGAATGTATTTCTAAGAAATGGGTTTCAGTTGAGTCATTAGCTAGACCTTTAGATAAAGCTCTTTTGCTATTAGGGGATTTATGGAGACTACCTAATAGAAATCAGGAAATAGATGATAAGAATATTGAAGTTATGAAAGTGCTGATGGATTTGAAAGAAGATTTAGGACTAACTGAATTTAAAGAAGAAGATGCAAAAAGGATAAAAAAAGCCTTACAAGACACCAACAAAGTAAAGGAGACTAAGAATGAAATATCCTAAAGCCAGAGGTAAAATGAAAGCAAGAATAACAGCAGTAGGGGACGGAAACGCAACAGGCATTATAGAATGTACTGAGGAAGAGTTTAAGATTATAGATAAAGCTTTAGATTGTATAGGTGATGAAATTATGGAAAGTTATTCACCATCTGTATATATTGAAAGAATACCTAACGCCAACAATGACAAGGAGACTAAGAATGATTGAAAGACTGACTGAGTTATTTTATCCTAATTGTGGTTTAATTTGTCTAAGACCTCAATATTGCTATTGGGTTGATTTATCCATAGGCTTAATTATTATTGTATGTCTTTGGTTTGGACTAAAGTTTATTTTTGGTGGACTACCAAAAAAGGCGGGAGGAAAAGATGAAAGCTGAAACATTTTTTGAACAATTAGGAAGGGAAGTTTTTGGAGACGATTGCAAGTTAAAATCAGTTAAAAAGACAATACAAACAAAATTAGAGCCTTGTCTTAACGCCAACAATGACAAGGAGACAGAGAAATGAATGAAGAAAAGTTAGAGGGATACTTACAGTCAATAGATCATAACTTACGACAATTAGTTTTAGATTTAGATTGCAGGTACTATAAAAGTCCTGCACAATTTGAGAAAGAAATACAAGATGCTAGGATTCTGAGGATTAAAAAAGCAGAACAATCCCGCCAAAATGTAAAGCAAAATGGGCAAGACCACAACGAAAAGGTATGAAAATGGATGTTTTAAGAATAGAAAACTTTACAAAGTGTATAGGTTTTGTAAGAGGTGATGATGGAAACTAAGGTAAAGGAGAAAGATGAATAACTTAATAGCAATACCTAAAGGGGAGATAGTAATAGCTGTAAGAGCGCCTAAGAGAGATATACCCAAGTACTTAGACCGGGAATATATCAAACAGAAGCTTCTTGATATAACTAACCACGAAGAAAGAATGTTTATTACGTTCTTATGGATGTCCGGAGTTAGAGTAACCGAAGCTATCAACGTAAAGAAGCGAGACATTAACCCTAGAGACAACGTGGTTAAAGTCAAATGGCTTAAGAGTCGTAAATGGAATGAGAGGAACTTACCTATACATAGCCACCTATCTCAGATGTTAGCCGTATATACTGGTGGGATGAACCTTGACGATAGAGTATTTAATTTCACAAGACAGAGGGCATGGCAGATAACTAAGAAGTGGTTTGATACTAACCCCCACACCTTTAGGCATAGTTTCGCTGTCAATTATCTAAGGTCTGAGGGTAACATAGTTAATCTATACAGGATTCTGGGACACTCAAAGATTCAGACAACAATGGAATATTTAAAGATAGTTCCTAGTGATCTAAGCAAGGAACTAGAAACAATAGGGTTTTTTTAGAATGGAAAGAATAAGGAAAGGGGATATTGATCCCACAAGAAGAAGGGAGCGCTGTAAAGGACCCCTAGAAAAGGAAATAGAGAGACTACAAGATGACTAAATATACACAAGTAAAAACAAAGACGGAAAATAAGAACCTTTGGTACGATAGATGTGAAGAGGCATTTAAACTAAATTTCATATTAGCATTAAGTAGTTTTATTCTAGGATGGGGTCTACCCTTAATAATAGAAAACCCTTTAGGATGGCTGATATATATTTATCCTATGACATTTTTTTTAACTATGGCAGTAACCCCTTACCTAGTCCCTGAATATGATACTACTATAGAATGGGTTGAGGTAAAGAAGAAGCCTAGATGCAAAGTTAAATTTAAGGCGAGAAGATGACTTATGAAGAAATGTTTATAACATTAAGTTTAATGATTATAGGACTTTGTTTAGCGGGAGGAATCTCCGTACTTATAATACACGTTAATGTAAGAAATAATCACATTCACAAGAAGAGTAGCCCTTTCAGGGGTTTCATGGATTTTGATGACTCACCTCTTTCCTTTGGAAGGGTTCTTCTTGCTTCATTATATAAGAAAATATAAAAGAGAGCTTAGTAAAAGTTAGTCATACGATGAATGATGAGCTAACAAGATTAGGGGTAAGACTAACTATAGGGATAATAGCCACAACAATTATATTATATTTGGCCATATTATTGGGGAAGAGTTTGGAGAAAAAGAAATGAGGTGTACTAATTGCGGGGATAACTGTTTTAAGTCCGGTTATTGCGAAGGCGAGATAATATGCAAAGGCTGCGGGAGCTGCTTTTTAGTGGATGAGTTGTAAAGATGGGCGAAATAACGGAATTTATAATAGAAATGATTAAGGATTTCTTCTCTTGGATATTTGATAAGGATAATACGGTTCTCGATAAGTTTGGATCAGGCATGGACAAGGTGGCTTATTTCTTTACAGGTGGCAAGAAGTGATTTACTTATTACTAATTGTATTCTTCTTAGTAGTATTTGCGAAAGCTTCTGCAGATGATATAAAAAAGCGAGAGATAAGCAACGTATATTATATAAGTCTAATTAGTGTAACGTTACTCTACAAGATATGTTTTAATATAATATCTATTCCTAAACTATTCTTTTCTGTAGTATTGGTTATGTGTGTTTGTGAGTTATTGTTCACTTTCAAGATACTAGGGGGGGGTGATGCAAAACTCTTATTCGCTCTTAGCTTTGCTTTAGGCTTTGATTTCAGTAACACATTTATACTACTATATATAATAGGCATTCTATTGACCGGATTAGTTTATGTCTTGATAGCACATAAGAAAGGTATTAAGAATATTCCCTTTGTCCCGGTAATGTGTTTTTGGCTATTGCCCGCGTTACTATATATATAAGATGGTAAAGAAAAAACTAAGCAACAAACAGAAGAGAGCGGATCATCTAAGAAGAACTTATAGAAATAAAAGTTTATGGGATGTTGACAGAATGAGCAACACCCAAGTAATACGCCAGTTTGGTAAATTCGTTAGATGAACTTATTCATCCTTCTCAATCGGCATTAAAAATATAATCCCGAACTGAGACAGCGTAAACATAAACTTATCGAATGAGCTTAACTTTCCTTCATCTATTTCTCTAATCTTCTTTCTTTTGCCAGTAGGTATTTGTCTTAAAGCTTTCCTAATGATGCTAGCGGTATTCTCTTTTAGTTTCTTCCCTATATCAATAACGAATATCTCTTCTCTAAAGTCGTTTAGTTCTTTCTCAGTACCATACTTAACAGCGAATCTATGGTGTAGAGCTTTCTTATTCTCTTTAGGCATAGTTTTCCATGCTGTTCTCATACTCTCAGATGTCTTTAGAACGAAGTTATATATGATGTCGTCCCAAATGATACCTTGGATCATGTTAAGCGGTCTTAGTATCCCATCAAAGGGGATCCTTTTGATCTCTATAGCTAGATAGTAATCTTCTTGCTGATTACACGCGCTGATGTCCAAGTTAATGTTTGGTGCAATGTCGTTACTTTTTTTAGATTCTGTCGCTTCCATATAATATCCCTCTATAGATATACTTAAATAAAAATAATTAAAGTATATTCTCTAAATTTTATTACTAATATCCAAGTATTTAAATGTTACTCTAAAATATCACAAAAATTTATAAAGAAGTTAAATCCTAATACAAATTAAGGAAAACTTTGTTTTTCTTAGCAATTAAAAAAATGAATTTTTTAAAAGCTGACAAAAAAGATGCAATGATTACAGTAAACGAGATAATCGGCTTACTAATCGTAATCATTGTTATTGTAGCTGCTGCTATCCCAGTAGTTCTAGATATTATTAATGATGCAACCATTAATATTACTGGAGTTACTAAGATTGTAGTTGATCTAATACCTTTATTCTTAGGTCTAGCTGCTCTTGTTGCGACTGCAAAGATTATGACTTAATCTTAGCACTCGTAAAATTGTCAAAGCCAACGAAGCGCGGGGAGTGGCATCCCGCTTTATTACCATGGTATCGAAATATAAAAGCGTAATACCCTTAATGTTTATCTTATTATTATCTTTCTCATGTTTTGGAGCTTTAGACGTTTTTATTCAGGATCAAACAACTCCCCCTTTGGATTTATTTTTCTCGCAAGGGATAGGCGCTCCCACCACTATTACTGTTAATGCTAGTATAAACGACACGTCCATTACTATAGCGGACACTACTAACTTTATTGATGGCATTTATGTAGGAATATTCAAACCCGCAGAGAATAGGTTTTATTTCGGGACACAGATAGGCGCTCCGGTAGTAAACACAATAAGTTTAGATACTCCCTTAGATTTTGCTTTTGAGGTTGGAGACACCGTAGTAGCAGCAACAAGGAATTTAAACGTTGATGGTAGCGTAACCCCTCAGATATTTTCAGTTAGAGGAGTAGGAACAACTGCAAACGCATCCATTGATATAACTAGAATCATGATAAGTTTTGTTACTGATGGCGCAGTAGACTTAAATAAGTTCGGGGACCTTGCAAGTTTGGACTATGGTATAGTTTTAAGAAGAGTTGATGGGGATATACGGAACATATGGAACGTAAAAAATAATGGTGACATAGCTAACCTTTGTTATGATTATGCGCCTTTCGTTGCTTCTAACCCGGCTCAAGGACAGAACGGAGCAAAGTTTAGATATAGTTTCGCGGGACAAGATAAGCATGGCGTAGCCGTAAGACTTAACCCCGGAGACGAATTACAGTTATTAATCCAAGACGACTTAACCGATCTAACTCAGTTTAGAATAGTTGCGGAGGGTCATGTAGTGGACGATATAAATAACGATGAGGTAAGCATTAACATGGCAGAAATGATTTTATTAATTGTATTTATTATAGGTATATTATTAGCATGGCTAGGATATTATGTAAAGAACGTTTACTTAATAACTCTATCAGCTCTTTGGTTTGTTATGAGTGGGGTAACTACTTTTTTAGCTCAAGGAGATATTTTAGGGATTCCGGCATGGGCACAAACTATATTCTTCATTGGTGTTGGAGGAGTGCTAGCAGTTAATGCATGGTTCTTTTATGACCGGAATAAATACAAAACTAATAATAACTATACTTAGAAGTGATTAAGATGGGCGGAATGATAGAGACGGAAATAATTCAAGATAGCGGAGACTATAACGCTGCGGGTATGGTAGATGAAGCGGCGTTCAATGATGTTAATCTTACAGACAAACAAATAGAACCTTCTATTAGATTAAGTAAGTATGTTACTAGAAATCAGATAATGGGTAACATCGATGACAAGAAGTTTACAGAGTTGGAAGCTATCAAAGACGAAGCTGTATCTATGATTTCTATACCTAAATCTTTAGGTGGTTGGTTAAGCCGTCAATTCGCAAAGAACCTTTTAGAAAGAAACGAAATGTCTTTAGTAATGAGCGGGTCCCGGCATGGTTATGCTAGAGAACTTCTTAACACTAGAAAGGCAGTTATTTCTAAGGAAGAAAGAACTAGCGCTACAAAGAAGAAAGTAGGCATAGGCATGGGAGGAGATTAAATGGCAAGGAAAGAAAGAATCAAAAAGAATAAGTATAGTTATGAGAAACAGTTAAAGAAGGTTGTAAAGAATCCGGATAAGCGGGCTAACGCCGGGACTATCATTTTTATAAACGGAAAGGATATGGAATACCCTCCGCGACTTGTTGACTTATCCGGTGAGACCGTAAAAGCGAAAGACCTAGAAATATCTAAGAAATTCTTTGAAGATAGTAGCGTTACTATAAACGGTTTCCCTACTGTATTCATTAAGGGTAATGACATTATGACTTCTGTAGGACTTTATTATAATTCTTTAATAGAAGGTAAAGGGGAATATACTCCTCCGGCTAAGCTTGTTATGAGTGGATACTATATTAAAGATGATACAACAGGTAAAGAGGTTAAAGTAGAAGGCAAGCGTCCTTTATTAGAAACCTTCCAACCTTCTCAGACTCTCCCTCCTTCTATAATGATGGGGATGATTTATTCTCTTAGTAAGACCGGAGACATTAAAGAATGGCTTAAAAAGAACAAAATGATTATTTATATTATGATAGGTGTGGCTATTGCTGCTGCAGGTGCTTGTTTGTTCTCTTATCAGATATACAGCGATCAACTACCTAAACTAGCAAGTAGTGTAGCGCAATGTGCTGCAAGGAACATACAGCCGGTAGCTGAGGTTATCGCATTAAGTTAGAGTGATTAAAATGGACGGAAAAGGAAAGAAATATAGAGAAGCCTACAAAGCAGCCTTTCTAAATAAGGAAAAACCAAGACTAGGGGCAAGCGCTTTAGTTATTGCAACGATAGAAATGATTTTAATGATTTTTTTTATAGGGGGAATGTTTTTCACAGAAGACACAACCTTAGCTATAATCTTAGGAGTTACTGCTTTTGTTTTAATGGCATTCTCTAACGTTACGATAACTGATGGACAAATAGAGAGACTGGAAAAAGCAGTATTCAAAAGTAAGAAATAAGATGTCTAAAGAAGAAGTACGGATGGGTGTTGAATGGTCTTATCTAAATAAGCTTTTAGATTACTACGGACAAATGATTAACACTTATTCTAGCTATCTTTTATATTTAGAAAAGTTAGAACATGTAAACCGGAAGAAATACTTTAAATGTGCTTTATCTTCTTTTTATTGTTCTGTAAAGGCTGCATTCGATGAATGGATTAAGAACGAGAAGGAAGAGGATTTAATTAAGTTATTTGAATCCCCTCCGGATACAGACGAGAAATTAAAGGAAATGTTTTATCTAATTAATATTTGGGCGCAAACAGTTGGACCATTCGCAACTTTAGTCAAAAAGAACGATCCGTACAATGCTTTTAAGAATGGATGATATACATAAGATTAATGAGATTGAAGAACTTCTATTAATCAAAGAAGAGATTAGTTTACGCGTATCTGAACTAGAAGCGGACAGAGCTTTAATTAAAGAAAAGAGAGCAGTCACAGACAAAAAGTATTATATGGAGAAAGCTTTACAATCTAATTTAAACTTCTTAATCACTAGAGAGAAACGTAAATGGGATAATCTTTTAATCGTGGACGGCTTTGAGAGAGCGGGTAAGTCAACTTTAAGCAGACAGATAGGATATTATGTTATTTACAATAAGAATAAACAAAAGATAGATAAGTTCCAAAAGTGTAAGAACATTTTCTTTGATCCTGAGGATGTATTAAACTTTGCTAAGAAGAATAGGAAAGAAGTTATTGTTTGGGATGAAGCGGCTCTAGGTGCAATGGCAGAAGATAGGTTCGATGAAGTACAGAAGACTTTAGTAAAGCTATTAATGACTTGCGCTAAGTATCAACATTTCTTAATCTTTGTAATTCCTAACGTAAAAAAGCTTCTCCCTTATTTTATTGAGCGAGCTATAGGTTTAGTAAGAGTAGAGGTAGTTAATAATATTCATAGGGGTAACTTCTCAGGTTACGGTAAACATAAACTAGAGCGGGTGTATAATTACGAGAAGGGTAAAACAAGGGTTCGCCCTTTACCTGATTTTAGAGGTAAGTTTCTATCTTATGAAAATACAGACAAAGAAGTAATCGACTTAGACATTTACGAGAAGAGAAAGGATTATGCAATAGAGAACATAGATTTAAAGAAATCAAGTAAACTAAAAGATACTATGGCGTTATCAAAGTTGATAGATATTATTTGTAAGAAAAAGAAACTATTCAAAAAGAAAGATATTTCCGCGGCTATCTCTATTCCCCAAAGTTACATCTCTAACCTACCTACTCCTCATTACCATAAAGACGAAGAAAAGTTTATAAGCGAGTTACAAATAAAATAACCTATTCATTCGGTGAGATAAACTATAAACGTTTATCACTTAATTACAGTCCGCCAAACTGTAAAGGCTTTGTGGGTGCTACTAGATATAGTATGAAAACCAAAGACCCGCTACCCTTTTGTGATTCAATGAAGTCCAAGAGGGATTTTTTTATTATAGATAGATTTATATATTAGCTTTTCTAAGGTTTAATTTAATGGCTATAAGTTTTGCAGAGTACAAGAAGCAGCAAATTAAATCCGGTAAAAAAGTTACCGTTACAACCAGAGCTAAAGGGACTGGGAAAGTTCTTTCTGAAAAAAAATATAGTGGAGGACAGTTAGTTTCTTCTAGTACTTCTAAACCTACAGAAACACCTAAACAGTTTTCTCGTAGGGTTCTTAGCCCTTTAAAACCTAATTTAGTAATTGAAAAAGTACAGCCTATGAATGCATTAGCAAGACAAAGATTAATTTCTCAAAGACTACAAGCTACTAAAGTTCCCGAATCTACAACTAAAAAAACTATCACTAAAAAGAAAGTAAACAAATTCGTAACCGCTTTTAAGGAATCTAAAAAAGAAAGGGCAAAGAAATTAGTAGACTGGGCAGACGCAATAAATGAAAGAGGATCTAAAACGGATAAAAAAGAACGAGAAACTTTCAAAAAGATTGACGATAAATATTTACAAGTAAGGTATGCTATAGATGAGTTCATTCCTAAAGGTCTTAAAACTAATACTAAGATCGCAGCAAAGATATTTAAGTTCGGAGAACAATTTAACGCGGGGACTATAGCGACTGGTAAGCGAGCTGCCCAAGCAATAGAGAAAACCGTTTTTTTATCTGCAGCAATGGGACAGAACTTACAATCAGGAAGTAAAGAAACTAAAAGCTTCTTTAAAGAACTTACAACAGGTCCGGCAGCAAAGAAACTAAAACAAATATATAAAGACCCTAGAACTTATAGGGATGCTGCTTTAGGTGCTGCTGTTGCCCTCGTACTAGGAGGAGTTAAATCTAAAGCTACTAGCGTGTCTAAGATACCTAAGAGCGGAGCTAAAGCGCCTAAAGGTTTTAAGCCCGGAAGATTATTAAAAGATGCTAAAGGTAACAGAGCTATTATTAAAAGTAATGGTAAGGTCCTTAAACTTCCTCAAAATTTAAATAAGAAGTTATTTGATCAGAAGTTTATTTCTAAATCAAGAGGTAAGTTAGACAAGATATTCAAAAATAAACCTTCTCGTTCCCGCATTTCTAAAGGCACTGGTAAAGCTAAAGCACAACGTGCTTTTGATATGGACAAGCGTGCCGCTGATTGGCAGAAGCGCTTAGGCGCATCCTTTAAGCGTACTGGCAAAGTTCCTAAAGGCTATCGTCTTGATATTAGTAAGACTGGTAAATCTACTTTCCACCGTACTGGTAAGCTTAAAATTAAAAGATCTAAGCCTATCAAATCTGCAAGAGATATAATTAAAGAACCAAAAGGCAAGCCTACTAAATCGGGACTTGTCCAAAAAGTAAAGGTTAAGAAAGTTACAAAAACTAAACCTAAAACTAAAGTAAAATCTAGAACTAAAAGCAAGCCTAAGACAAAAACTCAGGCTAAGAAACCTATTATTAAAACTAAACAACCTTTAACTAAGGTTCAAGTAAGGAACATAGGAAGAAGTTTTAAAATAGGTAGGCTCCCTACTATAGGTTTAGTTGCTTTAAAGTCTAGGTTAGCATTTAGACCAATGCCACAAGGACAGAGCATAACACCCGCAAACTTAAACGATATTAAAAACATCATTGACAAAAGAATAACTGATATTAAAAAGACTGATGAAGCCATTAAGAAAATACAGGAAGCAAAGAAAGACGAAATCATAGATAAGATTAATGATGTTATCCAAGAAGAGATTATTATCTCAGGATCAGGGCAAAAAGAATTACAAGATACTATATTTAAACAAATTCAAACACAAAAACTTCAAAGTATAACTAAAAAAGAAATCAAATCCCTTTTACTTCCTAAACTTAAGTTAAAGAAGAAAAGCAAGAAGAAGAAAGGTAGAGTTCAAGGTTATAATGTTTTGATACGAGAACCCGCAAGAAAGATTATAAGGAAAGGGAAAACTAGGCGTATCCCTTCTAGAGTCCTTAAAGTTACTAAAAGGTCTTTGTCTAAGGGCAGAGCGGAAAGATTGCTTACAAGAGGTTTAGATAGAACTGTAGCGCAAACTGGAAGAGTAAAGAAGTCTAAGACTTTAGTTAAGAAACCTAAGAAGGTAACTAAGGCAAGTTTCCGGAAGTTCCGTAAATCTAAATCTATTAAGAACGCATTAACAGAAAAGCGTAAGTTCGCAATAGATACAAGAGGAGAGAAGCAAGGTATCACGGTTAAGGGTTGGATAGCACGAAGAACAAAAAAGAGAAAACCTTCTAAAGCTAAAAAGAGAAAACCTTTAAAGAAAGTAAAGAATAAAAAAGTTAAAAATGGCAGAAAGAAAAAATAGTATATGGGACAAGGAAAAACCTAGCGCTTTCAAAAAAGCAGAACCAAGCGTATGGGGGAAGAAGAAACCCAGTATCTTAGATGTAGTTTCTCCAAGTATATGGGATAAGAAAAAGAAGATTTAAGATAATGTTTAATAGTAAGAAGTCGCAGATAGGTGGAATCCTTGGTAATTTCTTTATAGCTTTAGTTGTTTCTATATTCGTTTTTGGTTTATTCTATGGTATCACTCCTTTAATAATTGAATTAAGAGCGCCTATCTTTGCTCAGAATCCGGGCATACTTCTAAGACTAGTTATGTCTGGTTTCGTAGGTTCCATGTGGACCATTTGGGTTATGGGTACAGTTTACTTATTTAAGAGAGCCGTTAATGGGGAGGGGATATTAGGTGCATAAGAAAATCTTTATACTAATTCCTTTACTAATTCTTATGTGTAGTTTTACTTATGGTGCATTATCTGACGACCAAATATTATATTATAAGTTTGATGGGAACGTAAGCGATGCTACTCCCGCCGGGTTTGATGCTACTCTAGTAGGCGCAACCACCACAACAGGAAAGATAAACGCAGCTTATTTATTTGATGGGGATGGAGATAAGATTTTTTATGATACTAATAGCTCAGTTTTACAAGACAAACCTTTTTCTTTTTCTGCATGGATTTATTGGGATGGAGGAACCGGACAGAACTATGTTTTAGATTGGTTCAGTAATAGAATTAATATTGCTTTATGTGATATAAGCGGAAGTACTGCCGATATTTGTTTCTTTACTGGTGCTAGTGCCACAGGTCAAGCACAAACAACATCTACCATAAACTCTAATACTTGGTATCATGTGGTAGCTACGAGTGACGGCAGCACAGAGATACAGTTAATTGTTAATGCGGGAACTCCTGACACAGGAACTCCCAACTCTATTTCTCCTGCTAGTCCTTACTCTTTTGTAATAGGAGGGCATGGTTCTAATAATGCTTTAAGTTGGAATGGTAAAATAGATGAGGTTGGATTATGGGGAAGAGTTATAACCGCTTCTGAAATATCATATCTTTACGCAAGCGGTACGCCTGATGAGGACCAACAGTATCCTTATGTAGTTGCACTAGAAGACCATAGCGAATCTGTTTATCAATTAACCCAAGGGGACATAGTAGCGATTACTGCAGATGATGTATGGACTAGCATATTAGAGGGAGAGATTTCTATAGATGCTAATTTTACTAATTACGGTTCTACTACTATACAAGTTTTATCTATTGGCTCTAGTACTGATTTTGAATGCCGGACTTTAATTAACGGTATAGAATCCGGAGACAATGTAGCGAGAACTAATACAGCGGGTCAACTAGGTTCTTTAAGTTTACTAAGACCTAATATAGAAACTGCCGGAACTTATAATATAAGTGTGCAATGTATAAAGAACGGAGGAGATACTTTTATAGGTTTTGCTAATAGTATAGGTCATGTCTATAATACAAGTTTAGTAGATTCCCTTTACATAGAAGACGAATATTATATCAACGGAACTAATCAAGTGTTCGGATCACAATTAATAAATTCTACTTATGACGGTTATTTAATTTTTGAATCTTCCGCTAACGCTACTAGCACAATCACAAGCAGTCTATTAGAGATTACCTTTACATCTGATGACGGACAATCTTGCGGAGTTAATAGAAGGTATGTAGATATAAACCAACAGGCAGCTATAGGCGGAGTTTGTGCTTTTGAAGTATCCGCGGGTGTTCCTATAAATATTAGTTTTATAGGGAATGGAACTGACATATCCGTTTCGGGATCATCCCATGTAAAAGTATTATCTTATGCTAACTCAACCCCTTTATTAGATGTTAACGTAACTGACACTTTAACTTTATTAGGTCGTGTGACTGTTGAGAACCCATCTTCTTTAAGTAAAGTCTTTATGAAAGCTAGCATCCCTATAGTGGACTCTACCCAAAACGTGAACTTTCAGTTTGCAGTAGATGGAGTTTTAGTAGGACAAGAGATTCCTTATACTGCCGGGAGTACTATTAAACAATCTCTGCAGCAGCTTGTTGCGGATGCACCCGCTAAAACAAGTTACAACGTTTCTTTATACGCTACCTCTGTAGGCGTTCCTATAACTAGTATTGAAATAAGCGGAGGTAATTTATTAGCTTACGCTGCTGCAGACTATCCTTTAACATCTAAGTTTTTTAATGTAACCGCTATAAATGAGTGGAACAATTCTCCACTCCTAAACTTTACTGTTTCTGATGGAGTTACTAATTACTCTACTACTGACGGCTTACTACAAATATTTACTAGCGAGCCTATATTAAATCTGACTTTTAGTTCTTACAATTATCTAAATAGAGAATATCTTAATCATAATACTTCTAACGCAATAGAAGGCGCTTTGTATCAATCTTTAACTTATATTAATACTAGAACTAAGTTTAGTAATGTTACAATCTTAAGCGCTAACGTTAGCGCAGAAGGGAACACCATCATTACAACTAACGGCACTTTAAATTTAAACCCTAACTTAGGACTTCTTACTTATGTGTTAAACGCAAGTGGTTATACAAGTACTACGGATACTATTAACATAACAACGTTTAATAACATCACAGTAAACTTATATGATTCAAGGACAGAGATAAATATAGTTAACGCTTCTGATAGTTCCCCTATTAACATCTTTAATATAACTTTAAATTATGGTTCAATAGAAGAGTTCTACAGTACAACCAACGGCTCCGCTTATTTTAATTTAACTCAGACTTTAACCTATAACCTTACTGTAGATGCGGAAGGCTTCTACAGTAATACTTTTGAGATAACTCCTAACGCTACAAACTATCAAGAAAGCTTTGAATTAATCAAGGTGGGCAACTTAGAAATAAGAGTCTTTGATTCTGATGATGATCTTCTTATAGTTCAAAGAGTTAATTATACTTTGACTGATGCTTTCACTCAGCAAGATTTTAATTTCATAGGCGGCAACTTTACTACTACAGGCTTAGTAGAAGGGACCCAGTACTCTTTAGTATTTAATAGTGCTGATTATGCGGAAGCTTCCTTCTTGATTAATTATAGTGAGTCTTTGGCTAAGAATGTATTTAATGTTTACATGAGTAAGAACGCGGTAGATATAACTTTCAACGTATTAGAAACTGCGGGAGATATAATTCAAAATGCTAACGTTCAAGTCTCCGGGTTCATAAACGGTAGTATCCAAATAATAGCG
>Ga0307928_10001130_pt1 | contig 20145 bp, 37 predicted proteins | sample AceLakmetagen232_FD_201815 | JGI IMG/M metagenome (GOLD analysis project Ga0307928, IMG submission 201815) | Saline water microbial communities from Ace Lake, Antarctica - #232 | ecosystem: Environmental > Aquatic > Non-marine Saline and Alkaline > Saline | place: Antarctica: Ace Lake... | reverse complement strand
ACAAAACCTAACGTTTCAATTTCTTTTATAACATTTCCAATCTCTTTGATTGAAGAATATAGTGCTATCCAAGAATTATCTTTTAGAACTCTGTAATAATCTGATAATTTATAAGCCCATATATCTCTATCGTTCTTAACTCCATATTTATCTAATCCGTATGGTGGGTCAGTTACGATTAAATCTATACTATTGTCCCCCACTTCTTTCAATAACTCAATACAATTTCCTTGCAATAGTTTCATTCCACTTCCCCTTTGACATTGTTGTCGTCTTTAGTTTCATTGGTTTCATTGAATAATCCCATATCTTCTAAATTATCCATCATAGCATCTATCATTAATGTTTCATTGAAATTAATATCAATTTCTACTCCATCCATATTTCCTGCAACTTTCATTAATGTAGATTGAAATATTGATTGTTGTAACATCATACCAGCAACAACTCCCATAGCAAACATTCCTAAATAAATAATTGTATATGTTAATGTTCTAGTATAATTAATCTTTTCTTTCATCTTGTTCTCCTCCGACATTTAAAGCATCTAGTTTTATTCTGAATTGTCTTAATCCGTCTAGGCAATCCATATTATGTATTTTATTTATTTCCATTTTATTTTGTGATTATGAAACCCCTGAAAAATAAAAGGGGTAATTCAAATTTAATTAACGATTGTATAATCGTTCTTTGTTCCATCGTTTTTTACAACAACAGAAAACTCAACATCCTTTAATTGGTCAGCGTGTTTAGTTGCTAAATCAACTAATTGCCCATATGTTGAAGCAGGTGTTTTACCTTTACCAAAAGTCCAAACTTTCTCTTCACTCTCATCTTCACTCTCAATTAAAATTTTAACTTTTGCCTGTTCAGAAACTTCATCAGGTTGTCCTTCCCTTTTCTTAATGAAAGGTTCGGCTTCTTCAAGTTCTGTCAATGCTTTCACCTTGAATTGTCCTGCTTTTGGTTTCCAATAATTCCCACCTTCTTGGAGTCTTTTTAATTCTTCTTGGTAGTCCATTTTAACTTATACCTCCTTGCATCTCTATTGAATGTTTTAATTTCTTAATTTCCTTTCTCTTTATTTCATTAAAAATTACAAAACAAATTAAAAGAAAAAATAAAACACAAGGTAATAAAACTCCATTATAACTATAAGAATTCCCAATACTCATTGTTACACTTCCTGTAATTGATTTTAACATTTTAAAGTTAAACCTACCATTTCTAATTCTTTAAATCCTAATTCTCCAAATCCTTCTATTTGTTTACCACACCAACCACAACCTTCTCTATAAACAAAAGTAATATTTTGGTTTATTAATGATTCAGAAGTTATATTTGGAATATATCCTGTTGCAATTAAAGTATCATTATGTAACCATGAAGGTGAACTTTGAAGATAATTGCAGGGATCACAACCACTTAAATTTTCTTGGTCTTTGGCCGAAGACAAGAAATCAACCCCTGCAAATATGATTAGAACAACGAAGAGAACATAAAATCCTACTTTGTATTCGTTTATTTTATTTGTCATTTTCTAATATAAGCGGGTAGTTTGGGAAAAGAGGTGATGTTGTAATTGCGTAACCCATACAATTACGAAAATCCAAACTACCCTTCACCTTAAACTCTAAAGAAAGGTATTCAATAAGGGTTTTAAATTTAAGGTGATTATTAGTTATCATTTTAACCCTATCCTCCTATCTCCAATAGCTCTAAAATCGTTTTTAAGCGATTCTGAGGGGTTTTTTTCTTTATTCTTGTAGAATTGTTCCTCTAAGCAGGAAATAGCTTTATTCCAAACCTCTGGAAGGTTCTTTGCATTTGTTTGAATTTTTAGAATTAAAGCTCTGTCTAAAGTCTCTTTCCATACTTGGCTCATTGTTTTTTCTTTGTTTTCTTGTTTCATTTTGATTATGATGCGTTGGGGAAATGTCGACTTATTACCTTAGTACCCCAACGACTTGGCGTTAGATTATTTTAATCTAATTTCTTTAATATATTTAACTATTTAAATGTTTCTATTATATTTCAGGGGTAACACTTTTCCTTATTTCATATTCTCTTTCTGGATAATTCGCTTTTCTTTCAATAATCCAAGTCCTTGCAGTTCCTTTTAATCTAAAATATTCAATTACAATTCCATCTTCTAAAACTTCATAGGTTTTTTCTGAATTTATGTATGATATTGTATTAAATTTCATTTGAATTGTTTAATTTTCTCCTGTGCTTTAGAAATATCTAATTTAATTTGAACTCCACCAGCTAATCTTTTCTTTTCTTTAATTAATTTCAATCTTTTTAATCCTCTACCAATCCATGTTGGATTTATTTCAGTTTCTTTTTCATCTTCTTGCGTAAAATCTAAGAATTTTCTAACAATTTCTTTAATAAATAACCATTCATTTTCTACTTCTTGAGAAACCATGTCTATTAACATAATATCCTTAGAATCATTGAATTGTTCCTGTTTTCTGTCTTTCATGTAGGTTTCTATGCTAGTGTAGGTTGTTTCAAACACTTTGGGGTCTATTTCCATTGCAACTAACAATAAAGGCATACATAATTCCACTTCTCTACCAGTCAAATCCATCAAATTTAGGCTTTTAAAGAGCTCTGTGTAGTAAGTGTAACTAGTGTATGTAGTGTAGTTAGTGTAGTAGTGTGTTACGTAGTCATTCCATTCTATGTATGCTTTTTGGATGACACCTACACTACACAACCTACACTGATTTAGCATTTCTTTGGTATTTTGGAAGATTTTCTCCTGTTTCCAAATCTCTGCTAATTTAACAATTTTTTGATTATTTGAACGTTCTAAAATGATATTAATACACCTATCTCCTAACACATCTTCCATCCCGTTAATATTGGCCAAAGCCAGAGGTCTGTAAATATTAAACTCCTCAACTACCTGTTCTGTTCCTTCCATAGTCTTTTTTTGCTTCATTCTTTTAACCTTAGTTCCTTTTTTATAACACCCATTTAATAATTCCCTTAAATTTTCTTGTCCTCTTCTTGTTAAACCTTCTGCTTCATCCATCCCAAGAGTTCCAGTAGTTCTAAACAATACTGCTTCTGTTGGTTGTAAAAGAATTTCTCCCTGATAGGACAGATCTGTAATAAGTTTAAGAGTTCTTGTTTTACCTGAACCTTTCATAGCATTTAAGAATAAATAAGGGTATGATTCAAAATTATAGTGAAAATATGTGCCTATAATCCAAGTTGCAACTATTGGGTAATCACCTTCTTGTAAATCACAATATTTCTTTAATAAATCAATAATGTTCATATAAGAATCATATAATTGTTGTTTGCTTACTTCTTTATCTTTATCTAAATCTCTTGTTCCTTCTCTTAACTTTTCAAGTTCAGTAAGATTAATATCTCCTTCTGTAAAATCATTAGTATCATGAATAGATTTATGTAAATGTTCATTAAAATAATTATTATCAAATTCTTTATTTTCCACTTTTTCTCCTCTTTTGTTTTTTATCTTGATTTCTACATTCAGGGCATATTGAATGATTAGTTCCAATGTCAAAATGCTTTCCACATTTAATACACCTTCTCCAATCAATTACACTCATTGATTCTCCTCCTGCATAACATCAATTTCATCAACACAAAATATAATTTTCTTATTGAATTTATCAATAAGATTTATCCAAGTAGTTACTTTAGAAGTTTCAACAGAATCAACAACACCAGAATATTGTCTATGATTTTTTAGAATAATAAAAATTTGCTTTCCTTCCCAATACTTCCATCCTTCCATAATTCATTTAAAAATAAATACTATTTAAACCTTCTTTACCACTTAGAAATGTGACAGCTAAAATGAGTCAAGGGGATGTATTAAAAATAATGAGGAAAAACCCAAAAAAAGGGTATACTTCAAAAGAATTAAAGACTTTATTAAAACAAAGCACAATAAATGAAAATTTGAAAAAATTATATAAAAGTGGTGATGTAAGTCGAGTTTATACGAAAGTAAGAGGGTATGTGAGATATTATACTTATTATTTAAACTAACTATTTATACTAAATTATGAAGAAATAACAAAGTTTATAAAGTAGAAAGATTATGTTTTCTTTATATTTAACATGACAAAAAAAGACAATAACAGATTTTTATTCCCTGAAGAAATAGAATTATTTTTTAAAAGCTTAAAAAAAAGAAATAAGAATAAGTTTCTTTATGAATTGCAGTTTCAAACAGGAGCAAGGTTTGATGAAGTTTTACATACTCGTCCAATTGATTTTGATTTTGATAGAAATAATTTAAGGTTGTGGAAAACAAAAACAAAGGCGAAAAAAGGTGAAAAGGTTGGTAGACCAAGAACAATAAGCTTGTCTTCTGAATTTTCTAGGAAAATTAAAAAATTCTGTGAGGACAAAAAGAAAGATGATTATTTGTTTAAAGTAACTCAATCTGGTTACAATCAATTATTAAAAGAGAAATTAAAAAAATTAGGAATAAGAGAAGCACAAGAATTTTCATCACATAACTTAAGAAAAACTCATGGAATGTATTTAAAGGCTTTAGGAGTTGATATTGCAGAGATTTGTACACGATTAGGGCATGATTATAATACTTATATTAAACATTATGGAAGTGCAGATATTTTTTCTGAAAAAGATATACGACAAATAAGACAACTTTTTGGAGATTTATATTGGAGGAAAAGGAGATTTTAAAATGGAAGAAGCAAGATATAATTTTTATGCAGCATTAATTCTTTTAGGATTAATAATTGTTTTACTATTTTTAGGAGCTACAATTGGTTTTATTCTTCAAAACTCAGCTTGTGAGGAAGTTGGGGGGGTTTTAAATTCAAAAGGGTATTGTTTAATTAATAATAATCTTTATGATATTCATCCAGAAGATTATTGGAATCCTCATAAAATAATAAATTTAAATAGAAAATTAAATTGATTTAAAAATGATGAAAAAAATAAAGGAAATTTTCATGAGAACTTTTATTGAAATGAGAATGGGAGAGGGAAATTTCTTAAAAAGAATAGACCGAATTGTAGATTCAGAAAAACAATTAATGAAAGGAGGTATAGAAAATGTTCAAAAAGAAGAAAACGAAGAAAGCAGAAAAAGTTGAAGAAGAAGAAGTTGAAGACGAGGATTTATTGGATGATGAAGCAGAGGATGAAGAAGATGATGAAGATGATGAAGCAGAGGATGAAGAAGATAAATCTACAACAAAAGAACCAACTTCAAAAGATATACTTATGAATCATGAAGAAAGACTTCGAATGCTTGAATTTAAATCAGGTTTAAGAGTTTATTAAAATGAGCTTTAATGAACCTACTTTTGAGGAGTACAAAAATTCTACTACTTGGGCTAGGTTTAAATATAAATATAGTATTATTGTTTTAATTTTATACTGGTTAGCTTTATTGTTTGTTATTTATTATATGGTTTCTAATGGTGATGCGATTGCATCCCAACCCTTAATATATGGTGCAGACAAATATAATGTAACTTGTGAATGTAGAAACCTCGATGAGAACTTATTATTTTATGTGAACGGTTCTAATTTATGGCTGCCTTTTAATAATATAGCAACACCTTTTGTTGATTTTAATATCACTCTCTATTAATGAGGAGCTGGTAAAAATTTTTATTTTCATACCCTATATTAATAATATACTCTTTTTATCTTATTCCTTAAGAGGTTTCCCTTAAAATTTCTCTATTATTACTTAATTTTTCCCAATCATACATTGTTTGTAAAACAAAACCAAGTTTTTTTGCGAAGTCTGTTTTTGTTTTTATTGGAAATTCCAAAGAACACATTTTTGTTTTCAAATCAATTAACTTTTCTCTATCTTTACTAACCTTTTTTGTTCCAATACTCATGATAGCTTCATTCTTGTTCTTTTCATAGTTCTTAATATCCATTGTACCTTCGACAAAGTCTGGAAAACTTCCTCGAAGAGAAGTATATTTTTTATACAATCTTTGTTTACTTCTTTTGTAAGTATTATATAAAATTTCAATTGATTTTTTTTTAATGTAAACAAATCTTCCAGGTTCAATTTCATTTCTACTATAAACATGAATCATTCCTAATGCTCTATCGACGACAATATATTCTTGAAACTTATAGAACTTTGTTAAGTTGAAAATAAAGAAATGTCTTTTCTTCCTCGCTGTCATTAATAATTTAACTATGTTTAGTTGTTCTTGTTTCCACCATTCAGCACCCATCATATCTAAGGAAGGTTCATCATAAACTATTATTTGATTCTCTGTTCTTTGTGCAAATTCTAAAAGTTTATCTGCATGGAAGAAAACATTTTTACTTGAGAAATCCCTCCCAGTTTGGTGATGAACATAGTATCCGATTTGAAAACTTAAATTACTTTTTCCCTCACCTTCTCCCCCTTCAACTAAAATTAAAGCATCTTTTTTAGGATTCTTTTGAACACATCTTTTAACCATTAAATCTATCTTTGCTTTCAAACCTTTGTCCATACTATATTTTAAATCTGTTATTAAAACCATTCTTATAATCCGTCGTCATCCCATTTACTTCCAAAGATACCTGCTGCGGATAAACAATCATATAAAAACATTTCAATATTATTTAAAACAGCTTCGATATATGCCTTCCCAATATTATTATTACTCTTTTTATTGAGGGCATTACTATTTTTATTCATTATTTCAATTGCTATTTTAATTAATTTTTTATATTCTTCTGGTGCATTTTTATTCTTGTCCTTTATTTTATGTTGTGTTATAATCCATAAATCTTTTAAGCTCTTGAAATAACTTTGATAATCATCTGCTTTCCTTGCTCTCGCAACATCTTGTAAATGTTCCCCAACTAAATTAACTGCATAAATCTGTCTTAAATCATAAGCAAGATTCTCTTCCGAAGAAATACTTGTTGGTGGTGGATTGTAATTAGCCATTTTAATTACCTCCAAACATTCTACTTATAAAATTCTTTTTAGGTTGTTGTTGCATTCCAGAATAACCCATTGTATCACTCATCTTTAAACTTCCAAAAACTCTTTTGCTTTCTGTTCCTTTAATACTTCTTGAATAAATTATCAAAGACCTTTGATATATCATTTCAGAAATTGTTGACATTCGAGAAGTATTAGGTGTTCCTTTATTTTCATAAATTCCTTTACTAAATGTTTTTGAAGGGAGAACAAAACCAAACTTTTCAAGGTTACATCGAAACTCTCTTGTTACTGTGTTAATAATTCCTTCCATTAAAAAACTAAATTGTTGTTCAGTTATTGTTCCCATCGTCGAAGCATTATTCATTATTGAAGTAAAGAAAGAAATAATCCATCCTCTTCCTGCATCATTGATTAAAGGTTCTCCAATGTTTATCCAACTTGAATCTTCTTTAGAATAATATTCTCCTTTAAGTGCATGATTTAAATTATCTAAAATTCTTTGGGGGTCTATTTGTGCAACAATATTTCTTACTTCTTCTTCACTATTAAAATTTGGTATTGCTCCTAAATAAGAATCATTTTGATAATCTCCTGGATACTCCTCATAACCTTGTGGGGGATTCATTTTAAGAAACAGTTACGCTAGGGTTTGCAGTCCTGGATAATGATTCTGCTACATTTTGCAAACCTTCAACAACCTCCTGCAATCCTGTCCAATTCATATATAATGCTAACATAACAATAAATATAAATATTGTTATTTGAATAAAGTCTTTATACTTTTCCCAAAAACCATGAAGAGTAAACCTTCTTTTTGCATTCTCTCTATTATCTTCAACCCATGCTGTTGCATCTTGGTTAATACAATTTAAATTAATAACAGCCATTTTCTTTCCAGTTTGTGTTTTTACATATCTAAAAGATTCAGGAAGAACGGGTTCAAAATCATCAATACCCTTTTGAATTAAATATAACTTTCTACTTAAACCTACGAGAAATCTTGAATGTGGAGGAGGAATATCAATGGTAGGTGTTCCTTTTCTTTTTAATCTAAAAGAAGAAATAAATCCTCCTTCTGGTTGTTTTGTTTTAAAGAATCCTCCTTTAGCAGTTATTTCATCTGTAATTTTTCCATCACTTCTTGGAATCCAAATTGTAACAGGAATATTAAAATTCTTTTTTCTTTGTTGTATATAAATTCCAACACCAATTAAAGTCATACCCAAAATACCTGCAAGAACCTTTATTATTAATTTTAACCCAGAAATAGCAGCAGTTCCCATTGTTCCACCAAAATCTAAATTCATAAAGTAATTAATAAAAACTTATTTATAAATGTTTTTAAAATGTTTCAAGTTGTAACAAAAATAAATAATAGTTGTATACAAATAAAAACATTTAAATAGTTGTATACATTTATTTTTTGCATGGATTTAAAATTAGCTTTTAAAAAGTTTGCAATAAAATTTAATTCTTTTTGTGATTCTATTGGAGAAAAATATGAAAACTATGAAAAGAAAGAATTAGAAAATCAATTAAAAGATATAGATAAAGAAAAAAGAAGAAAGGAATTTTTAAAGCAAAGACTTGAAACAACAAGATTAAAAAATCAAATTATAAAAGAGAAATCTAAATTTCAAGATGATTGGGGATTTGGAAATTTAGGAAAAGTTCAAACTGAAGAGTTTACTTTACCCGTTTTAAATGACGATAGAAAAAATGAAAGGGGGTTTTTTTAAGATGAGGAAACAAAGTTATTTAAGAAAAAAGTTAATAAAACTTGGAACTAAAATGCCTAAGTCAGATGAGTTAGCTATAAAGGGGAAACTAATTAATCAAGGAAAGAAAATAACATTTTCAACAAAAGGTGCTGGAAGAAAATTTGCAAGAGAAATTGTTGAATTTGGAGGTTATGATGTTCCAACTCAACTTGTTAAAAGAAAAAGATAAAATGGTAAAGGGAAAATTAGAAGCACAAGTTGGAGTAAAAGAAGATATAGAATTTAAAGCTGGAAAATTAGAACAACAAAAAGGAGTAAGACCAACTGTTGCTTATACAATAAAAAAAAGAAAGTATACCGAAGCTGTTGCTAAACAAAAGAGAATAGAAAAAGAGATTCAAAGTTTTAAAGCAAAAGATTTAACTTATTCTACTTATGAAACTGAATATAAAAAACTCTCTTCGGAAGCAAAGAAATATCTTACTACTCCTTCTGAAGTAAAAGCTACTCCAGAATATAAAAAATATGAAAGTTATTTATCAGAGAAAGAAAGAGTTGCAGAATATAATAAAGCTGTTGAAACTTTAAAAAGAGCAATTCAACAAGATAAAGTTTGGGCTTACGCATCTTATGGAACAGGAACTGTTAAAGAACTTGCACAAGAATATTTAAAAGAAAAGAAACAATTTGAAAAATTACAAGAACCAGAACAGTTAATGAGTATAGCCCCTTCTAAAATAACTGCCGCAGATATTTTTGGTCTTCCAAAACCACCTGAACCAAAAGAATTTTTTAAACAATATATTACAGAAAAACCAAAACAACCAAGTTTAGAAGTTCCAAAAACTAAACAAATACCTTTCCCTGTTTATTCTGAATCAAAGTTTTTCCCCACAGTTCAAGCAGTTAAAAAACCTGAAGGATTTCTTAAAGGAATTAGTGCGGGAATTTCTGAAAGAAGAGGAGCTTATGAAACAGAAGTTTTAAGAGGAAAAGAAGTAAGCTTAAAAGAAAGAGGAACACAATTTGGATTCTCTTTTGCAGCTCCTTTTGTAGAAACTGGAATTTTTGCAAAACAACTTGTTACTAAACCAATTAAAACAACAATAGAATTTGGAAAAGGGATTTATTCAATAGGAGGAAAGATTGTTTCTGGGGAAGGATTTCCAGGATTGGGGCAGAGATTAAAAGTTACTTCTCCTGAAAGTTTAGTTGGAAGAGGAGTTGGTGAAGTTGCCGTATTTAAAGGAATAACAGCAACTCCCAAAATAATATTAAAAGGTTCTGATATTTTTAGAACAAGAGGATTAATTGAATTACCAAAAGAAAGTGTTATTGCTCCTGAATATTTTGCAGGGCAAACATTTCCTAAAATAGTTAAAGGACAAAAAGCAGGAGAATTATTAAAAGAATTTAAACCTGTTGAACAATATGGGGTTACAAGTTTAAGAGGATTTACAGCAGCACCAAAACCATTTAAAAAAATAACAGAAGCATTAATTGGAACATCTGAACTTCCAGGTATCTATCAAGCTCCAAAAATTTCTCCAAGATTTTTAAGAATTGGTGGGGAAACAGGGCAAAAACTTTTTTCTTGGAATATTTTTGATACTTTTAGACCAAGTGTTATGAAAATAACTCCTAGGGGTTTTAAATTAGTTTCTGGAGTTTCTCCTTCAAGAAGAGAAATGTTTAGTTTACCAAAAGCAAAGGAATTTTTTAAGACAGCACCAAAAGGAAGGTCATATCTTCCTTTTATTAAAACAGAAAAAGAAGCAATTATTCCTTTTGGAACTTTATTAAAAAGAGAAAGAAAAAGATTTTATTTTGAATTTGAAGGAAGAAAAATACCTATTAGTGAATATGAAACAATTTTATCTAATGGAAAAAAGATATCTATTAAAGAACCAAAAATTAAAGAACCAAAAATTAAAGAATCAAAATTTAAAACTATTGAAGAACTTTCTTCAAAAGTAAGTTCAAGAAAAATTGGAAGATCAGGAAAGTATTCTCCTCTTTCTTTTGTTCCTCCTTCGAGAATGGTTTATAAAACAAAACCAAGTTCTTCATTTTTAAAAAGTTCAGTTGGGAAATCAATAATTTCTTCTTCAATAAAACCTATTTCTTCTATTAAAGGTTCTATTAGTGGGAGAAAAGGTATTTCTTATAAAACTCCGAAGAGAATTTCTTCTATGGGACTCCCTCCTTCTTCTTATAGAAAAGTTCCAAGAATAACAAGAACTCCTCTTGGAAGAGTTTTTTATAGAACAGATAAAGATTTTTTCAAAAGAATAAAAACTTCTAAACTTAAAAAAAGAAAGGGAGTAAAAGTATATAGAAAACCTTCACTTGTTGCAGTAGGATTAAATATTAAAGCACCAAAAATAAAAGGAAAAGAAACAGCATTCTCAATTAGACCAATAATAACTAAAAAGAAAAAGAAAAGGAGAAAATAATGGGAAGGAAAAAAGGTATACCAACTTGTGTAATCCCAATAAGGGAAAAGTTAAGTATAAAGAAATTTGTTGAATCGTATGCTAAACAAACAAATAAAACAATTCAACAATCATATAAAGAATTGTTGAGAGCGAGAAAAATATGAGAAGTATATTAAATGATAAGAAAGGAGATTTTACAGGAATGCTCTATTTAGTTGTAAGTATTTCAGCTTTTGCTTTTTTTATTTTAATTGTTGGATTCATTGGTTCTTTTGTTGGAACAGAAGTAAAAGATAAATTTAATTCTAATGATACAGATATTAATGCAAGTTTTCAATCAACAATAGATGTTTCAAGTCATACCCTTGCAGCAATTTGGTATGTTGTTTTTGGGGGATTGTTATTAGGATTAATGGTTACTTCTTGGTATATGCCTACACACCCTGTTATGGTTGCTCCCTTTCTAATCTTATTAGTAATTGTTGTTATAGTTGGCGTTGCTATGAGTAATGCTTATGAAAAATTAAATGAAGTTGCTGAACTCTCAACTACTGCATCACAACAAACAAGTGTTAATTTTATGATGAGTAATTTACCTTATGTTGCATTAGTAATTGGAATTATTACTTTAATTATTACATTTGCAAAACCTGGAAGAGGAGGTGAAGCAGTAATTGGTTAAAATGAAAAAAAATATATTTTTAGTGTGTATGTTTGTATTACTTTTAGTTGTTAACTTAGCTAACCTTAGTGCATGGGACTTTGATAATATTCAACATTATGATGAAGTTAATAAAGAAGTTACAATTACTAATGCTTTAGGTTTAGGAGATGATATTGCAAAGGTTAAATTAGATACGCCTTTAGTTTATGAAGTTCCAAGAGGTTATCAGAAGATTGCACAATTCACAATTAATAATTATGAGGATTATGAAAGTGTGTTTAAGTCAATGGAATTATATGATACAAAAAAAAGTATGTTAAAAATTGAGAATAGGGTAATTGATTATAAGAGTCTTAGTTATGAACAGGTGGAAGTAAATGATTATTCTTATGTGTGCGAACCAGTCGAGTTCTCAAAACAAACCAAAGAGATAAACAAAACTAATGAAACCTGTTCATATTTAATTAGTGGAAGTCATTATGAAACAAGGGAAAAATGGACTGATTTAGATACAACAAAAATTCTAACAAAAGGAGAAATTGTTGTTGGTTTATTTACAGAAGTTAAAAAAGGAGATAGTGTGGAATGGATACCAACAATGTTTGGTGAGAAAATTGAAGAGTGGGCAGTTTGGGAAGAGAGTTTAAATGTTAAATTAATAAGTTATTATAAATTAGATGAAACTTCAGGAACTAATGTCGTGGATTCTTTTGGAGATAATGATGGAACAAATTATGGAACTACTATTAACCAAATAGGAAAGATTGGAAAAGCTTATACTTTTGATAAACTCGACAATGTAACCCTCAACGACGTAACAACAGGAACTTCTTTTACTATTGGAATGTGGGTTTATATGCAATCTGAATCATTAAATCAAGAGTTTTTCTTTGACCAGCCATATAGTTCAACAGGTGGAAGACTTAGTATTGGTTATGAATCAGGAGATGACCATTATGGGGTTTATGATGGTTCAGCTTGGAAGTATACATCTGTATCTAGTCTTTACGATGATACTTGGAAGTATTGGACTATTGTTAAAAGTGGAACTTCTTTAACAATTTATTTAGATAATTCAAGTGTGTATTCTGGAACTATGGAAAATCGTTATTTAAGTGGGGTTAAAACTTTGGGCTTTTTTTCAGCTAATCAGGGATTTACTGGTAGAATAGATGAGGTTGGAATTTGGAATAGAACTTTAAGTAGTGATGAAGTTTCTGATTTATATAATTCTGGAGATGGAATTTTTATGGAGATATTTCCAACAGTTACTTTAAATTCCCCAGAAGATGATGCAACAACAAATAATCCAACAATTACTTTTAATTGTTCTGCAAGTGATGATACTAATTTAATTAATGTAAGTTTGTTAATTAATGATACAATAGTTTTAACAAATAGTTCTGGAACAAATAATACAGATTATATTTTTAGTTATACTCTGACAGATGGTGCAGGAACTTATAATTGGACTTGTTCAGGAACAAATAATAAGAATCAAACAACAACTCCAACAGTAAGGGATTTAACTTATTCAAATGATTTAGCAATAACTTTAAACTCTCCTATTGATAATTATAATACAACTTCAACTTCAATTACTTTCAATGGAACAGCAAGTGATGACACAGCAATTTTAAATGTTAGTTTAATTATTGATGGAGTTTATAATGAAACAAATAGCTCAGGTGTAAATAATACAGATTATATTTTTACAAAAACAATTGCAGATGGAAATTATAATTGGACTTATGAAACTTGTGATGCTTATGCTTGTTTAAATGCAAGTGTAAGAGATTTTACTATTGATGTAACCGCACCAAATATTACAATTATTTCCCCTATTAATGGTTCAACATATACAACAAATTATACAAATACAACAAATGTTTCAATTGTTATTCAATCTAATACCACCGACGATAACTTAGATAGTTGTTGGGTTATTTATGAACCTTTTGAAAATATAACTACCTCAACTAATGGATGGATTTATTTTGCAGATAAAGATACAGAACTTTTAAATATCTCTTTTAATGATTCTTCAGGATTTAATTCTTTAAAAATATATAGAACTCCTTATTCCAAAACTGGAGCAACAGATGCAGGTGCAGGTACTTTAATAGGTTTAATTGAAATTATGAACTCTTTGGGTTTCTCTGATTTAGAAAAAGATAATAGTTGGTATTATTTTGAATTAGTTTTAGCTGGTTCAAAAAAAATAAATTATTTAGAAACAACAAATAGCCCTTTTAATTCTTATAAAGAAGATGATTCTTTAAATTGTTCAGGGAATACAACATTGAATCCTACTTATGGAACTTATGATTTTATTTTCTTTTCTAATGATACTTTTGGAAATGTAGCAAATGAAAGTGTTAGTGCTACTTGGGATTATAGTATTTTTGAAAATAGTTTTACTTATGAAAATCCTGTTGTTGAAGGAGAGAATAATCAATTTAGTATTAATGTAACCTATGATGATTCTTTTATTCTTTCTGGAAATTTAGTTTATAATGGAACAAGTTATGCTGGAACTAATGGAGGTTCTGGAGATACGCTTGTTTTAAATAGAAACATAACTGCTCCAAGTGTTACAGAAGATACAAACTATACTTTTTATTGGGAAATAGGTTTAACGAATTCAACGGGAACTTATAATTATAATTCTTCAACAGATACTCAACTTGTGGAAGAAATGAATATGAGCGAAACAGGAAGCCCACACACTTCTCCTTTTATTAATTTTACATCTTATGACGAACAAACCCTTGCAGAATTAAATGCAACTTTAGATTTAACTTTCACCTATAAAGTTCAAGGAGGAGAGATAAGTAATACCTTTTCTTTTTCAGATACAACAGAAAATAATTCACAATGGAGTTTTTCTTTAAATCCTAATGATGAAACTTATATTCTTGATGCTGTAATAGAAGTAGATGCAATAAATTATACACACAAGTTTTATAATTTTGAAGGATTAGTGATAGATAATACAACAACTTCAATGGATTTCTTTTTGTTACCTGATGATGATTCAACAACTTTTATTATTAAAGTAAAAGATGAATATTATATTCCTTATGCAGGAGTTGAAGTTTATGTTCAAAGATATTACCCTTCAACAGATTCATGGGATACAGTTGAAATTGCGGAAACAAATGATGATGGAGAAACAACTCAACACTTTTTTACTGAAGATGCGTTATATAGATTTAAAGTATATAACGAAGGAACATTACTACACACAACAGAAGAAACTTTAATTTATTGTGCGGAAATTCCTTGTACTGTTGAAATAATTGTTTCAGGAGTTTTTGAGAGTGTTTTAGAAGGATTTGAAAATTTAGATGATTTAACAACTTCTTTAACATATAACGAAGCAACCCAAGATGTAACTTATACTTATACAGATACATCTGGAAATTTTACACAAGGAAGATTATATGTAATCAAATTAGATTTTGGAAACTCTTCTATTGAAACTTTATGTAATACTACAAGTTCAAACCCCACAGCTGTTTTAAGTTGTGATTTAACAGGAGAGAATAATGGAACTTATGTTTCTTCAGGATACATAACAAGAAGTGAAGAAACACTTGCAGAAAGATTAACATTCAAAAAAATAATTTCTATTGTTGAAACTGTTGGTTTAGATGGAGTGTTATGGAGTATCTTTTTATTAATTGGAATTATGATGCTCGGAGTTTATAGACCAAGTTTAGGAATTATTTTTGGTTCAATAGGAATTGTATTATTAGGTTTTCTTCAAATAATTTCAATCCCAGTAACAGCAACTATTTCTGTAATAGGAATTGCAATAATATTATTAATAGGAGTTAAAAGACAATGAGATATTTAAAAAATAAAAAAGGAGAAGTTCTTTTAAGAGATGTAATTATGTTCTTGTTTTTATTTTCAGGGGTAGTTGCTTTTGCTTCTATTTTTGTTTCTGAAATGGGAACTGAATATGGGAATACTGAAATGATTAGTTCTTATAATCAAGATGCAATTGGAAGTTCAGCTTTAACTTCTGAAGGAAGTAAATGGGAAAGTATTGGAGAAGATTTAAGTGGAGATAATGGAGTAATTAAAATGTTAACGGGTTCTTTAGAGGCAATTGGAAATGTTTTATTTGAAGTTTTAAAAGCTCCTGCAACATTTTCAACAATGCTAACTTCAACTTTAGATATTGTTGGTGCTTCAGATGAATTTCAAAACACAGCAGGGTTTATATTAACTGGATTATTATATGTAATAATTATCTTTGGAATTGTAAAAGTATTCCTAAGAGGAGGAGATATATAATGACCTACGCAACACCTGGAGCAATGAATAATACTGTTGATGTTTTTACTTGGGTTAATTCAGTAACAGATAATTGGTTTTTCCCAATGATATTAATTGCGGTTTATATTATCATCCTCGTTAAAATGCTTTTTAATCCTGGAAATACTGCATCCAAATCTTTTTCAGCAGCATCATTTATGGTTATGATTATTGCCGTATTTTCAAGAGTATTAGATTTTATTTCAACGGGATTTATGAGTATCTTTATTATAATGACTGCTGTCGGAGCTGTTTGGATGCACATAGAAAATAAAGGTTAAAAACATTTAAAAATGACAAAGACTAATATAACAATAATGGAAGGGAAAAAGATAGCTTTGGTTTTCTTATTTTTATTTATGTTTTCTTTAAATTTTATTGCAGCAGAGAAAGTAACAATTCAAGTTTTAGAACAAGGACTTGATATTGTTTACCCAGAATTATTTGTTTATCCTCAGGATGAAAATATTTCAGCTTTAATTTGGGCATCAAATTCTTCTAATGGACTAACATTAAATAATGAAACAGGGTATTGTATTTTTTCTCTAACAAATAATATTGGAGAATTAATTTATAGAAATAATAATATGAGTTACGACGGACAAGATTTTGAAGTTGGAGATATACCTTGCGAATATTGTTTTCACGATAAAGTTTTAAGTGGAAATTTTACAATGAATGGTTTTTATACTGCTAGATACAATTGTAAATCTTACGATGATACAGCCGCAGGAGTTGTTTCTAAACAGTTTACAATAACTAAAAATGGACAAGAACCAGATACCTCAAAAGCAATTATTCAAATTGGTTTTATATTTTTATTATTTGGAATTGCATTTTTATTTTTATGGTTAACTTTTAAACTTGAACAACCTGGATTAAAAATATTCTTCTTATTTTTATCTTTTATCCTCTTAATGAGTTGTTTAATCTTTTTATACATAGCAGGAGTTGAAACAAGTGTTTATGAAATTTTTAATAATTCAATAATAAAAATGATTTATATCTTTGGAATAATTCTCATAGTTATTTTTGCTTATCTCATGATTGAACAAACAAAAGCAGCAATAACTTCTATGCAAGAAAATAAAGGTTACGAAGTAGATTTTTAAAATGGGAAATTATGATAGTGTAAGAATTTGTAAAAATTTAAAAGAACTACTTGAAGGAATTATGGAAATTGAAAGAGAGAGAGGACAAACTTGTTCTTATAAAAATGCTTCTGAGATTTTATATAGAAGAATTATACGAGCAGGTGGATTAAAAAAAGATTAATGTTTCTTTTTGTTACATTTTGTTGCTTACTCTTATAAAATAATAAACATTATGTTTCGTTATGTTTAATCTTAAAAAACTCCTATTAGATACAAATGAAAGGAGGTTATTTTAAAGATGAGAAGTGTTTTAAAAGATAAGCGTGGTATGGGTTTGAATGATATGTATCCTGCTGTTTTAACAATTGTTCTAGTTGGTATTGTTCTTGGTATTGGAATGTATGTTTTAGCGGAAGTTACAAATGAGGTTACAGATGTTGATGCTCAGACTGCTATTAATGAAACAATTGATGGTCTTGGTAATTTCTCTGGATGGATTGCTGTTATTGTTGTTGTAATTGCGGCTGCAATAGTTCTTGGAATTGTTCTTAGAAGTTTCGGAACAGGACGAGGAATTTAATCTTTAGAAAAATTTTAAGATGGATTTAAAAGATTTAGCTCCCGCAATAGTAATAATTCTTTTAGCAGGATTATTATTAGGTATAGGAATTTTTGTTATGTCAGAAGTTAGAGATAATGTTGCATTACCTCAAACTGGAGCAGACAATAACATTAATTTAACTTTAGCAAATGGAACTACAACTTTAACTGATTCAACTAAAGATGATTATTCAGTAGCTGCATTAACTGTTATTAATTTAACAGGTGCAACCATTCCATCAACTTATTATTCTTTTACTTCAGTAGGAGTTGTTACTTGGGAAGAAGCATTGTATAATGGTTCAACTGATTATTATTCAACTGGAACTGCTGATGTAAATGCTACTTCAACTTACATTTACGACCGTACTGATTCAGCAGAAGAAGGAATTGGTAACGCTATGGATGGTTTAGCTGGATTTTCAAGTTGGTTTGCTGTTATAGCAGTTGTAATTGCCTGTGCGATTGTTTTAGGAATTGTATTAAGAAGTTTCGGTGGTGGACAAAAAGTTTAATTTGTTTTTTAGGATGCAGGAGAGAACTTAATTGAAACTCCTGTTTCCTTTATTTTATATTCAATGGAAAAAGAAGAGGAAGAAAAAATTAAAGAAGAGAAGAGGAAAAATAAGAAATGGAAAATGAAAGAAAGAAAAAAATATCCTTATAGAAAAACAAGGGAGGTAAAATAAAAGTTTTAATTATTCAAACTTTAACATTTCCCTGTATCTTTTAACATAAAGTTGATGCTCATCTCTTAATCTATAACCTTTTCCTGTTAAATAATTAATTTGATTGATATATGCCTGTGCATTTTTCTCATTAAAATCTCCACCACTCCAACATAAACTAAGCAAATGTGCAAGTCCTCTTTCAAATTTCGGTAAGTTTTCTTTATTCTTTAGGGTATTCATTTTCTAACCTCCAATTCAACATATAATTCCTTTGCAGGAAACCACCAACAAAATAACTCTTGGTAAACTCTTGGGAATAAATTAAATAGGGATTCAAAGAAAAAGAAACACTTTCTCCAATGTAATCTTTTATTTATTACTTTAAAATCTCCATTTATAGAATCATAATGACAAAGGTGATTTTTATCTAAAAAATCAAAAGAAGTATATGTAAAAAATCTAACGTGTGTCATTGTAGAAAATGCAGATTCATGGGAAAAATAAGGAACTCTTATTTTAATTATTGCTTTATCTTCACAAATCCGATAAAATTCAGATAGAACTTCAAATATATTTTCAAGATGTTCTAATGTATGGTTAATAACTATTTCTTCTACTGAATTATCTTCAAAAGGTAATTCCTTTGTTATATCTAAAACTCTATCCGGCTTAACTTTAGAAGAAAGATCACAATTCAAATATCCTTTTAGTTTATTTCTCCCACAACCAAAATGAAGTTTCATTTTTCTTCCACTTCTGTATTTTCATGTAAGGCGTCGTCTATTCTTTGTTTGGATAATTTAAAATATCCCTCGTCTAATTCCATACCTATAAAGTTTCTGTTTAGATTATTACAGGCTATTCCTGTTGAACCAGAACCCATGAAACAATCTAAAACCAAATCTCCTTCTTTAGACAAGTTCTTAATTATATCTTCTATTGCTTCTGTATATTTTGGTGTTGGGTGTTTAATTGCGTTTCTTCTTTTTGAAGAAGTAGATACAACTTTTATATCACATATTTGTTTTTTTATCTTAGAGACTCCTTTTCTAAATATTAAACAAACCATATATTTATTAAATCCTAATCTTCCTCTAACCATTCCATTATTGATATAAGTTATGTGTTGCCACTCGTATACAAAACCTAACGTTTCAATTTCTTTTATAACATTTCCAATCTCTTTGATTGAAGAATATAGTGCTATCCAAGAATTATCTTTTAGAACTCTGTAATAATCTGATAATTTATAAGCCCATATATCTCCATCGTTCTTAACTCCATATTTATCTAATCCGTATGGTGGGTCAGTCACGATTAAATCTATACTATTGTCCCTCACTTCTTTCAATAACTCAATACAATCTCCTTGCAATAGTTTCATTCAGATACCTCTTTGACATTCTTTACGAATTTACCTTTTAGATAATCAAATTTCTTCCAAAAATCACATTGAATACATCCTGGGCAATATCCTGGACATCTTTGATATTCATTAGCAGTCTTTATTTCTTTTTCAAGTTCTTTAAATTTATTTAATATCTTTTTCATTTTCCTTCCTCGACATTTAATGCGACTAATTCTTCTGCCAATTTTCTTATCTGATGTGCTATCTTTCTACTTTCCATCGTATCAGCAGTATCAACTTGAACTCTCAAATAAAGGTCTTTACCGTTAGGTGTAAT
>Ga0307928_10001129_pt1 | contig 20154 bp, 9 predicted proteins | sample AceLakmetagen232_FD_201815 | JGI IMG/M metagenome (GOLD analysis project Ga0307928, IMG submission 201815) | Saline water microbial communities from Ace Lake, Antarctica - #232 | ecosystem: Environmental > Aquatic > Non-marine Saline and Alkaline > Saline | place: Antarctica: Ace Lake... | reverse complement strand
GGTCCCATCATGGGTAACAACAATATAATGAAATCCTGCCGAAAGAGCATCGTTGCTTGTGGATGTTATTGAAGCATTTTCTGTCTCGTCATAAAATGTAATGGCAAGTTTTTCGTCAGCATCAAGAACGAGTTTATATTCTCTTAATTCTGTTCCTGTTTTTTCGTCCCATTTTGAAAGTATTGTTTTTTCAGCAGCATTGGCAACAACTTCAAACCAACCGGCAAAGGAAACTTCGGAACCGCCATAGGTAAACACATCATCATCGACAACGCTTAAATAATCGTCTGTACCATCAAAATCAAGGACATATACAAGTCCCTTCTTTATCTGATCGGCAGTAGTCATAGTTCCTACATAAGTCGCATTATTTTCAAGACTGGATAAATCAATTTCCGTGGTTGCAGGAGTAATCCATGGGAGAAGAAGTCTTACTGTTGTAAACAAACTTAAATATGTTCCCGAAAGATCATAGGAAAACTTATCATTTAAAAGATCGCCTTGTACTTCACCATTAAGTAAAACATTTGTTGAAGAAGTGGCCCCAAGGGCAAGCACAGCATCCAAGGTTTGCGCTTCGGTAGCGGTCACTGTGATAGTATCCCCTGCTCTAGTGGTTGCATTAATCCCACCACCAGCCACAGTAATTGCAAGACCTGATGTGATTCCTGCATCATCGGCGGTGATAGTATTGATTTCGTTTGTGGTGCTGCCATCAACCTCTGTTGCTGTAATAGTAACATCAGCCCCGGCTCCTGAGGTGACGGCAATCCCGGCACCCTTAATTCCAAAGGAATGTACTGCAGGTGTTGCAGCCGTTCCATCGGTTGCGACAGATTTCACGACGGTAGCTTTAAGATCGATTTTACCTGTAGTGGCATCAAAATCGTCAGTTTCAAAGGTGGCTACGCCTTTTGTGCTGTCATCGGCGATCGCATCTGCAAGGCCCAAAGTAATAAAATCCCCACCGTCAGTAACCGTAAGAATTGTTCCATCTGTTCGTAAAACCCCATCATTATATGCAGCACCGAGATAGCCAGCCGTGGCAGCAGCATCTACACCAACCTTATTATCCGAACCTGAAAAATCTGCGTATGCGTAGCCAGTAGCCCCACCATTAACAACAAGGCACTGACCTGCTGTACCAATACCGATTTGAGCCAATGAAGTTGTAGTGTCTGCATAAAGTATAGCATACTGGGTAAAGGCCGTCAGACCCGTACCACCTTTAACAACAGGAATAGTGTTGAGAGTAACTACCCCGGCTGTCACCGTAAAATAAGTGGTTGAAAATGACGCAATGCCTTTTACAGCGGTAGTAGCCAAAATATGGGAACCTCCAGTAAGCTGTGTGGCCAGAATCTTAGCATAGGTATTATCAGTTAAATTATCAAGATTAATCTGGTCGGCACTGGTTCCCCAGTCCATCATGGGTTCATTAATGGAATTAGCAGGAAGAGAAACGCCACCAGTAACATTGAAGTTATTATCACACTGCACATTTCCGAACCGTGCAGCATAAGCAAAATCAACAAATAAAAAGGAAACAAGGAGCATAGCAACAAGAAGAAAAAATCTGAGTTTCATAATAAAATGCCTTTCTGTTTTTAAGGGTTTTCTCCCTTTTATATGATAATAAGTATATTAAAAACCTTTGGCCTTCCCCAGAAGGTAAAGTTTGTGAATGTCGTAAATGTCAATTTCTTCTTTATCAAGAATTATCATTGACATTTCATTAGTATATGTTTCGACTGCGGTTCCCCCTATACCTGTATAACCACCTATCCACAAGGGAGAGGTGGAGTTTTCCATAGCCGCATAAGTGCCGGACGATGAATCAGTCAAAGCTACATTTACATCATTTAAATAAATGTTAATTCCTGAAAACAAACTATTCCCGGAATATGTTACAACTACAAAATGCCATCCATCGGCCAAGGCAACTGTGTTTTTCGCTTTAAGATAACCGTCTGTTGATTCATCAAAAAAAGTTATGGCTACTTGTCCATATCTTAAATCAACAAGATATTCTCGTTTTTCAAAACCTGTCGTAATATCCCATTTTGAAATTATTGTTCTGCTTGGATGAAACGGACCCATTTTTACCCACCCAATAAAAGTAAATGCTTGATCTGCTGAACCATTGCCGAAAGAAAAATCATCATTGTCAGGAACAGAAACATAATCATTGGAGAAGGATAAATCAAGGGAGAACACTTTCCCCTGGAACAGCTGATCCGCTGAAGTCATGGTTCCGTTATATGTTCCAACAAATTTATTTTCTGAGAGATCTATTTCTGCTGAAGGGCAATTTAACCATCCGAAAATTAGTTTAGGGTCAGTCAAAATCATATAAGACTGAAAACCCATATCGTAAGTTTCATAATTGCTTTCTGTACTGCCCTGGATTTCACCAGTATCATTTACTATTACCGCTGAGTCCTGAACCAATGTGCCAGTCGTAGTATTAAATCTAACTATAGCATTATCAGTAGCACTTGCAGGGCCAATTATATCACCCGTCCCACTGCCTGTATCCCAAGCGACTCCACCCGCCCCATCCGGGGCAAGCCTTTTGCCAGTATCAAGTTCGGATGTAATTAAATACTGAACATCAGGAAAAATCAATGACATGTTTCCCGAAGCGTCAGATGTTAAAACTTTACCAATCCCGGGAATTCCACCTGTGACCAATATAGAAGCAACACTAAGACTTGTGAACGCTGCTGCTGCTGGTACGGTTCCACCAAAAGCAGGAGGAGAAGCGGCATCATAATAACTCATATCTCCTTCGAGAAATACATAAGTCATTCCTGTGAGAGTTGGTGTCCTTGCCTGAATAGCTTTATGAGATATGGCATCAACAGTTAAATTTTTAGTTGCAATTATTGATACTGCGCCTGTAAAGGAAGAGTTTGTAACTTTGCAATCAAAAACAGGGGTCATGGTTAAGTCACCACTAATATAAGCATTATCTACATTATAAAAGCTAAACTTACCGGTTATATCTCCTGCAAGCCTGTTCCACCCTGTTGTTTCAATTAATACTGCTGATAAAGCAGTAGCAAAGGTGCCGGTGGTCATTGCTCCATTGACTTTTGAATTTTTGTATTGGACAACAAATGTTCCATCAGTATCAAAATTAGTCGCTCCAGAAATATAACATCCAGAAAATGAGATATATGTGAGAGAATCATTATTCCTTGTAGCCTCAATATCTCCACTTATTGTTAAAGCTGGTCCTTTTTCTGCTCTGGTACCTTCCATGCCTTTAAATTCGAGACGAGAGTAATAATCACCTGTCTGCTGAGTTGTTGTAATATCTATATCACCAGAAATAATTACACCAGCGCCTTCAACTCTCAAATATTTATAATTTGTAAAAGTTAAGTTATCTGAATAAATTCCAGGTGAAACCTTTATCACATAATTAGTTAAAAGATAATCACCGGCTGCTGCCTTCGTTACTGAATCAGCATTTATGAAAGTGAGAGCCGCAAGGATAGTAGTGTAATCCCCACCGCCACCTGCATCAACATGGTATTCCTGAGTATAAGGCGTAATAATGCTACCCACACTTAATGTGCCAATGGTTGCAATCCCAGTAACATTTAAAGTGGTTATCTGAGCATTTTGAATATATTCCCAGCGTTTCCCACCGATCATAATAGTTTCATTTGAAAAAGAAGAACTAATTAAAAAGAAGGCTATCAGTATGAAGAGTATTAATTTTTTCATTATTTTTGAGCGCCTTTAATATTCATATCCATTATTTTTAGTAAAAGTTAAACCAGCGTTTGAATCATACATACAGGAGCCTATAACAAATGGCCATGATGGGCCCGCTGTTCTCAAACTGCTGAGTTTGCCTATGTCTCCCCCAGAAATTACTATACCCGAAAATGCCCCTACGTCTTTAAAAAGCGCAATATCTACTTCCACACCACCATACACTCGCCCTAAATACATCGTAATATTTGTTAAATCAGCGAGGGAGCGAAGAGTAATAGAGACAGTATTGCATTGAAGTTCTCCGGCTCTAATTGTTATGCCAAAACCTTCGGATATTGTTAAACAAGAGCTATCCATTGAGTGCATCAACCCAATATTCAAAGTAGAATTGTATAGTTTGCCGATCGTAATCCCATCGTTCCCCATATTTATATTGTCGTGAGTTATATTTATGTTGTGACAATTTGTGTAATCCGCTGCACAGACATAATTTGTAATTTTTGAAAAGTGTAAAACCGAACCATGAACAGCCGTAAACGAAAAGGCATGTTTTGGGTTAAATACTTTGTTTCTCGCCGACAAATTAGCAGCTTGCATATTGGCTGAATAAGAAACCTCCGCATTGGCTCCATCCGAAAAATTTATATTATCCATGATCATATTGAGAGCACCTTTTATTTCTAAGGACGGAGTTGCTCCGACAGAAGGTTGAGAAATGGTTAAATTTTTCAAAACATTATTTTCCATTGCTCCACTCGTTATAATGAAATAATTAATAGGAGGAGTATAAATGATTGAATTGCCCCCGTTATTGTAATTAACCAATGTCAATAACGTTGATGAATTAACATTGTTGATAACTTCGATGGCGGCATTTAAAATAAAATAATCGCCATTATAAGCTGAGGTCCAATTTGTACCATTTCCCCCAACGTTGCTGCTTTCTACGCACTGATTAGCATTACCGACTGCGTAAGTAGCGAAAGAAGCATCGTAAACTTTTATAGTATCCCCGGCTGCCATTTCAATAACAGCACCATCCCTGGATTCGCCTATTAATTTCTGGCCATTTTTAACATAAAAAGAAGCTATTGGTGTATATGTCCCGTTTCTTATATAGATGGTATTATCATCACCTTCGGCGGCACAAGCAGCTTCAATAGTAGTGTAATCTCCGCCTCCGGCAGCGTCTACTACTGCATCATAACCCGTTTCACCACCACCGCCACTGTCTGCCAAAGCTTGCCATTCAGAACCGGCCCATTTAAGAACTTTGCCCGTATCTCCCGATCCTAAAGTTCCTGTGTTTACATTGGAAATATCATTAATTACAGCAGTTCCAGAAAGATAAGTCCCCACTCTGGAACCAGTATAAAAAAGTTTGGTTCCTTCATTAATAAAAGAAGTGGATAATTTTCCTGTTGAAAATTTAGAAGCAGTGACATTTCCTATGAGAACATTTCCATAAATCGGAGTTGATAAATCCACATCAGAAAGATCCGAAAGCTGTGATACGCTAGCGGCGGTAGAATTTATTACAATGTCATTTGCATCCGATCCCGTAAAATCAATGTCGGTTCCTGCAAGGAGTCTTTTAACTCTCAAAATAGTTCCTGAAGGAGTTCCTGCTAATTGTGCAGTTCCACTTCCTGGCATATCGCCTAAAGAATAAGCACTCCCTACAGCGGCAATCCATTTTAATCCTGTCGCTTCTGCGGAGTCAGAGGATAAAACATAACCATCTGTTCCAACGGCTTGTCTCGCATCTGCTGTTGAATAACCCCATAAATCGCCTTTAGTTGTAAGGGGACTTGAACCTGCCGTATTAACCCATTTAAGGCCTGTGGCTTCTGCTGAATTAGCTTGCAATAATTTTCCATCGGTTCCCACAGGGAGTCTGGCAACGGCTGTAGAAAATGATGAAATATCTCCCTTCGTAGTACATGGACTCGCTCCGCTACCACCGACTGTAAGGCTAACCCAAGCGACACCGGTATAAAGTTGAGCATCTGTCCCAGTCCACCGAATTTGTCCTGCTGCTGGAGTTCCAGTAAAATCGCCAAGTAAAGCACCCTCATTGAGAGCAACATTTTTTGTGAACTGAACCCAATCATTCGCTAAATTATAAGTCCAAATGAGACCACCCGTAGAAGTGCAATTTATGTTCCCAGAATCTAAAACTTCATATCTTAATTCTTTAGCACCCTCTTTTACATAAAAATTGGAAGTTGGACCTACATCTGAAAAATATAATGAGGAACCTTTAAGTCTGCTTCCGTCTGTAACATCAAATAAGGCTGCTGAACCCGCAGCTACCGGCGTAACTGTAGGCGCAAAAACATTGCCGTAATTCGGAGTATGCCATTCAACCCGATTAAAACCTGTTGGTCTAAGAACTTTTGCCGTATCTGTTTCGGAAGTTCTTATTCCAGTATAAGAATAACCAGCGTAAGTATGTGCTTCAACCGTCATGGCTCCGGCCTGTTCAACCACTCCATCCCCGGTAGCGCCATTCTTATCATAATCCGATTTAAGCATATCGCCCGTGACGATAACACCAACTGACTCTCCTGTTTTCTGCGCGATCAACGCAAGACTTATAGGTGTTTTAAAAACCGGCCTGCTATTTTCATCGTAGAAATAATTACCATTATCATCATATTGCTGTTTGACTGTTGATGAATCAAAAAAACCATCTTCATAAGCTATTTGTGTTTTATACACCGTGTACTGTGCATAACCGTAATAACTGGCCACAAGTGAAATAATCAATACTGCTGTAAGAATCCCAAATTTCTTCATTTTAAAATTTCCTCCTTAAATTGCTCTCGCTCTTGTAATCATGGGACTGGTGTTTTTAATAGATTTCTTTTTCCCTTTATGCTCTTCATAAATGACTTTATACCTTTGCGCTTTCTGAAGGTCAATCCCATCTGACGATGTTGATAATATTTCTGATGCCGCCCAATATTCAAGTCTGGCTAACCAAAAATCATTTATTAATTCAGCATCTAAGGGTTCTGTCTTATTTGCCACTGTTGGAGTATTGGCTTTTCTATTATACCAGTATTCAACACCACTTTCCCCTATAAATATTGCAGTGCCCACCCCCGCGCCTTGAGTAGGCATAACGACTGTATCATAGGTTGTATGGCTTATCGGACCTTGACCTGACACTGGGACAGGTACGCCACCATTGGTAAGCTGTGTTGGTATTGCACCGCCTGAGTTTAGAGCTGTGTCTGATGCTATATCAAGTTCTGTAGGACATGGAGCTACCCGGAACATCCCAAAGGGAACTTCATCGGTAAAAAATACTACCGGTGTTCCCTGTTTAGGCTGTGTGGATGATCCTAAATTGCCATTGTCGAGATAAGCTTCTGTGTCCATGCCGGTGTGTGTCAATAATTTGCCTCTGTAATTAACCAGTTTCATGCTCATGAGATTAAGCATATCATAATGAAAAGGATAAATATCTATGCCTTCCATAAAGGGTATGAACCTTCTCTGTTTCAACATCCCCAGGTTGTAGCAATGAAGCTGAAGAACAGCATCAATGGTATCCCTCAAGAAATTTTCTGAGTATTCTTCGTGTTCGGGGTCTTTGATTAATTCGCCAACCTTAACTATCATTTCGCTCAATGTCATTGCAGCCATGTTGTTTCCTCCTATTAATATGTTGAGTCTTTACCGCTGCTAAAAAAACCTTTACGCTTTGTGGATTTTTTGGCAGGAGGTTTCAAAATTTCTTTCAATTCATCATCAATTCCAAGTTCATTTATGGCGTTATAAAATCTACCTTTTGTTTTAATACCTGGAATTTTATTCATGACTTCTTTTAACTGTTGTTTTTTCTCTGGTGTGGCCTGTTGCCATCTTGACCAAATCTCCGAAGCTCTTAACTCGGGCGACATTCCTCTTATTGTTAACCACCAGCGTCTATCAGGAATATCTTTCAATTTTTTGCTGACTTCAAATCTGTTTTTTAACCTTTTTTGTTCATTTGGACTTTCGGCTTCGATAAACTGATCTATTTTCCATTTTTCTACTTTTCCATCAAAATATTCTTGAGTCAACTCGTCAAGTTTTAATGTGTTTATATATTTTGCTGTTCTTTCTTCTGCTTTAGCTTCGTCAATTCGTTTTTGAAATTTTGTGTAAGGTCTTGTGGTACTTATCAACCTGCGTATGAAAGGAAGTTTGGTTATTTTTTCTGTTAAAGTTTTTTTATCTTTTGAGGATGCTTTTTCAAACATTGCGTTCCAAGCAAATTCACCCATAGAAGAATAAATATTGCCGCTGGTAAAAAATTGTTGTAATGCAGTTTTCATTCTTTCCGGTGACAGTCCTGATGTTTCCCCTGCTTTTTTCCAGAAATCATGAGTGTAAATATCAAATTCTTTACTGTCTTTATCCATTTTGCCTTTTGTCCAAATTTGTTTAGCTCTCCATAAATCATAATTTTGAAAATAAGCTATTCCCGCTTTAACTACGGGAGGCAAATTAGTGAATGAGACTGAGGAAAGTTCCCCGGCAGCTTGAGCCACTTCTTCAGGATGAGCCTCTTTGCCCAAAGCCATAGCCATCATATTTTCAGCCATTGAAGCTATTATTTTTTGCCCTTGGTCTTTGGCTATTTTAAAATACAATTGTCTTTTATTTCCCGCTTTATCTGTATATTCTCCCCATGGAATAGGTATATTGAAATAATTAACTTTATCTCTTGGAGAAACCTGTTTATATTTATCGTCATCGCCTAATGTATTTAATAAATATAATAATGCAGCAACCCCGCCAATTTGAGACATTTTATAAAGCGTTTGTCCGGGCCTTTGTCCTGCTGCTCTAAAAATCCCTCTTGTGCCTTGAATTCCAGCACCTAAATAAGGTATGACCTTATCAGCCGCCTTGGTTACACTGCCGCCTTGAGAAAAATCAAGGTAATTTCTGGCAACCCATGTGGCGTGTTTTCTGTCATCTTCTGTCAAATCAGAAACTTCAACACCTTTTTCTTTTGCAATGTTTTTTAATGCCTGTTCTCTCAATGCCAATCTGGTGACTATTTCTGATGTTTCGCCGACATAACCTAAAATTTCTTGAAGCTTCGCAAATGTTTTATTTAAAGGTTTGTCTTTACTTCTTCCTTGGTGAGTAAGAAATTCCATTCCCCCACCTTCTTTAATGTAATCGACATATCTACCTTTTCTGGTCAAGGCATCTTTTGACACTTCGGCAATTCTTTTCGATAATTGAGCGAACCCTACGGGTGAGGTTGATGAAAATTCGTCTGTTGTCAATAAAATATGTGCTATATCTCTCGGTGTGTTGGTTAAAGCGAATTCAGGATTATATCCTGTAGCCATTGCTTTTAAAGTTGATGTTCCTGAAAAAAAACTTAAAATACTACCTTGAATTTGGGAAAGTAAAGGGTCACTTTTAATCCATTCAGCCGCCATTTCATTCGGCATCAACATCGTTTCTTTTTTCCCGCCTACCATTACATCAATAGAAGAATAACCAGGCGGCAATTTGGGATGCAATGCGCTTATAACCGAAGCCTTTATAAACAGTTTTTTCGATAATTTTTTTATGAAATCTAATTCAGATTGATTAAGGCGGTCAACCCCTTCTTCTCCTTGATGAAGAAATTTATCCACGATGGCGGCATCGTTGTCATTCATATTTTCTTTCATTTTATTAAGTTTTTTTAAAGAAGATGCGAGTATGGCGTGTTCAGGCATTTTTTTCTGTTTCCAAATGCTGACCAACCCGTTATCAGGATTATCTTTGGCGATTTTGTAAAGAGCTTTATTAGCGTTGTTTCTAAAAATCCGGCTTTGAGCCCTGGCAATAACTTCAGATAACAAGGCTGATGTATCAACTTCAATCTGTCTCAAACTGCCCTCGTCAGAAAGTTTTTGGATTCCGCTGCTGGAAACAGTTATTTTCTTTTCATCACTTACGTGACCATCGGGATCAATATAATCAAGAACCCGCCTTGGAGAATAATATATTCCTTTCTTTTTTAAGGCAGCAATGGATTTTTTGGTTAGCAATCCGTTTTTTTCAAGATCGCTCAATTGATCGTCAAAAATTTCCCAGTATATTTTAGCTTTGTCCTCTATTTTTTTCTTTAATTCGACAGGAATCTGATCAATCACTGCTTCAAACTCTTTTTTTTCATTGGCTTCTGAAAATGTAAACTTAGGTTTATTTTTTAATACTTCCAAAGATCTCATGGAATTAATATAAGAATCGAAATAATCTTTTTCGACTTTATTCATATCAGAATATAATTTTTCGTTGGCTTCGTTTACCAACCTTAAAGCATTGGATGAAGCGCCAGCTATCAAATCGTGTTCTCTTACAGCTTTGGTTCCTTCTGGTCCCATGCTTAAAAGTTTTCTCTTTATATTTCCGCTGACATCTAAAATTCCCTTATTCAATTCTTTCAAAATTCTTGATATTGACCATTTTCTTTGTGATTCTGACTGTTCAATAGCCGCCTTGTGTGTTTGCCAATATTTAGCCGCTGGCCCTGTGAACTGAGGTTCGTTTTTTTCAGGTGTTCTGATAGGGATTTGGGGTCTGCCAGCAAAAAAGGCTTTAGCATCGAAATCGTCAACTTCTTTTGCAGTCATTCCCACTTTTGATGTATCAACATTTGGATCAGCCACAAGCTGCTTCATTGCCGTTTTAAGACTGTTTATGCTTAATCCGGTTAATGGTCTTCCTGCCATGGCTCTCAGCCGAGTGAAAGCATCCTGCAATGTATACAACCCTTTTTTGAATAAAGCTTTAATTAATTTTGCCGACAGTGCTATGCTCTGGGGGGTGGGCGCATTACCAAGAACTTTTCGGCTTTCTTTTTTTAACCCTTCCCAGGCTTCTGTCATTTCCTTATCAGCCTCTTTTATCTTGTCTTTGGAAGATTTCTTTTTATTCGCTTCATTCCAAATGGCAGTGACTTTTTTATCATTTTCTTTATCGGCAGGGAAATAAACCTTTATTGTTTTTTCTCCATCATCCAATTTTTGAAAATATCTGTTGTTCCCATCTTTGATTTCCATCTGGCCTTTATCGTTAATAAATACAGCCACAGGTTCATTCGGATGCCTGGACCCTATTTTTCCAGTAGCATCAATTATTTGTTGTCTCGTCACAGGAGTAGTCACATCATTGATAGAAACCACATGGTCATCGTTCAAAAACTCTTTAGCAGTTTTATATTTTTGGGCTACTGAAGTTAACCCATTCTCGGCTTTTTTCTTGATAAATTCTTTGAATGAAGGTTTAGCTGTCTGTTTCTTAGGTGCTGCCTTTTTCTCTACGCTGGGTTCAACGGCAGGTCTTTCAACAGCTGATGAACTTTCTTTTTGTATGCGATTTTCAGGGGAAAGGGCAATTGAACTGAGTTTTTTCTTTTTTGTTCTTTTTCCTTCTTCGAGTTTTCTATTGATTTCTTCAATGACATTTGTTAGTACCTCTCTCTTAGATGGGATTTTTGGCCCGCTAAACATATCTTCCACGCCTTGCTTGGCGGCGGTAATATAATGGACAATACCATCAGATAATGCTTTTCCACTTCGCTTTAAATTATGAAACATTTCAGCCCACGCAAGAGCTTCGTCGGTGTATTTTAATTTATTTGTTTTTTTAGGGTCACCGAACAAAGGATCTTGAGGTTGATCAAAAAATGCTTTATATATTTTTTCGAAATCTCCTTTATGACCTTCTTTATACATATCATCCATTGCCAACCGTGCTATGGCAATATCATTAGAAGGTTCCAAGTCTGAAAAATCATTTACGGTGCCTTTTGCATTTTCGTTATGCCATTTAAAATAAGCCAATGTTGGAGCAGCATTGAACAGAGCCTTGTTGATTATTGCGCTGCCTGGATTAGTCTTTTCAATATCTGCTGTAGTGTCATAAGTTTCTCCAAGAGCATATTCATATAAAGCATTTTGGAGTCTCTTCTTGCCTTCGTCACTTAATTCATTTTCCGCCCATAGTTCATTTGCTTCTTCAAGCCCTACAGCTTCCAGAAAAGCCTTCTGTGTTGATTTGGGCATATTATCCATAGTGACCGGCGAAATCATACCTTTTGATTCTTTGGGTGACATGAATTTTACAACTTCAAGAACAGCCTTGGAATCATCCTTGGCTTTTTCACTTGCTGATAATTGTTCCCCTACCTTTTTATTGCCTTCTCTTACGAAATCAACAACCTCATCTTTTGTCAAAGGTGTCACTCTTTCAAAACCATGAACAGGCTGTTTCATTTTATCAAATTCTTCTGACGATAATCCATCTGCCTCAAGAGCGGCCTTGACTTCTTTTTTATAATTTTCCAATCTTTCGCCGCCGTTTTTATAGACTTGTTGTAAAAGTTGCATCCTGCCTGTTCCGGCTTCTACATAAAGTTTACCATCAATAATTTCTCCCGTAGGCGACCCCGTTGCGGCCTCTATCCCGCCAACAGTTTTTCCCGCTTTGAATTTTTCATATCTATCGGCAGCGGTTTTAACATATTTTTTTGTATCTCTATCTCTGTTCTGTTTATCTTCAGGAAAGGCAGGATTTTTGGTTCCATGAAAATCATGAGAAATTTCTATCTCGTCTAACTCAAAAATTCTCGGGACAACTTCGATTTCAATATCTTTAGCAAATCTTTTTCTTTTTTTCCCAACCTTGGCATCTGATTTGAGTTTGCCAGGTTCCAGCGCTTTTCTTTTTTCAATGGGTTCCTTGAATTTCGGTTCCGGTTTTTTCTTTTCGGTAACAGGAGTTACCTTTTTGGGAACTTTTGTTACTTTTTCATCCTTTTTTGCATTTCCTGGTCCAGATACTTTACCTGTTTCTTTTTTACTAGCTTTTTTAACCGGAGTAGCTTTGCTTTTCCCATGCTTAATGATAGTTTCATTGCTTATATCTCCCTCTGGTAATATTATTACATTCTTTTTTTGTCCCATCAATTTGCCGTCAATTATTATTGTGCCGGCAGGTAACTTTTCCCCGGTGGCAGGGTCTATTTTTAAATGCTTTTCAGCTTCTGCAAATCCATCAATTCCTTTGCTGATATAGAATTTGCCATTGAGTCCTACTTTTTCATCGTTCCCAACATCATATTGAAGAGAATTGAAGGCTTTGATAATGTTTTTGATATGTTTGGTTATTTCGTTAACCGTAGCACCCCGGTGAGCAACGCCGTACATTTCATCCCCTGAAGGACTACCAGACACAGCCCCTTCACCAATACCATTGAATTTAGATACAAATTTCAACAAGGCCGTTTCAATAGCACCATCGGCGATTTCCCTACCATAAAAATTATTAAAATTGCCAAGACCTGACAGATCCCCGGCAACAATGATTGTATTTTCTTCTTCGCCCGATTCTATTCTTTTTTCCAGTTCCGCCGTGATGGGAGTTAAATCAGGAACACCTTCTATTCCTTTTGTATAAGGCATACCGTGTTTATCAAATTTTATTATTTGTCTTTTGCCTGTGGCCTCTTCAAGTTTTTTTAGCATCCTGGCTTTAACTTTTTTGAGTTCGTCCCTTGCTTCTTCTTCCAGAACAACTTTCCTGGGTCTTTGCTCTTGACCTTCTCTTCTTGAGGGACCGCCTTTGAGTCCAGGCCCACCTTTTCTATTCTGAAGTTTGAGAAGTCTTTTGATTAAAGGATGTTCGTCATAAGGATTTTGACCTGTTTCCTTTTTGTAATCCTCAATGGCAACCTTGACCTCTTCCCGAGTCATTTCGCCGATTTCAGTAAGTTTTTCGTTTTCTTCCTCAACAACCTCTGATTTCGCTTCTGCTGGCTTTTCTTTTTCAACCGGTTTAGTTATCGTTTGAACAGGTTCTTTCTTCTCCGTGGCAACCTCGGCAGGCTTTTCTTCGACTTTTGGCTTTATTTCTGGCTCAACCGCTTTCTCTTCCTCGCCCAATATCTCGTCCAGTTCATCCTCGGTCAATATTTCTTCTTCGATGGTTTCAATTTCTTCTATTTTAGGGGCAGGTTTTTCAGTTTTCCCTTCTTCAATTACTTTTTCTTCAGTTAATTTTGTATCATCTGAAGTTTGTTTTTTCTTTTTAATAGCTTCATCAGCCTTTGCATCGCTAAAAAAATCTTCTTCCGCTTCAGTCAAATTTTCTTCTACTTTTCCAACTGTCTCAATCTGTTCTGCCTGTTCAGGAGTTAAAGTCTTTTCAACATCTTTAGACATATCCTCTAAAGTATACCGGCCACCACTTTTACTTACTGCGTTAGATATATTTGCTATTCCCCCAAGAATAGGTGTTGTTAAAAATACAGATGGAGCAACTTCATCATATGCTTCACCCCAGCTGATTATTTTTTTAGCATCGCCGTGTTTAAAATCAATTTCATTTTGTTTCTTCTGAGTTATCATTTCGGTTGGCAATTCTTCACCGAACATTAAAGCGAGTTTAATGGCTATACTTCCTATAGCTGTAGCAGCTATATTTTTTATTATTGGTATTTTAGATACCAATGTGGCTGCGGGGGTCATAGCTATTGCCATGGTCAAAATATTTCCTACTGTTTCGGGCGCCGCCTCCCAAAAACCATACCATTCGGCATCAGATTGTAATGTTTTGCTTAAAATTTCCCACTTCTTTTTTGTTTCTTCGTTTATCTGGCCACCATGTGCTTTTAAAAATTTTTCTTTTTGTCTATCAATAAATTCATCTTTAGTAGTACCTGATGAAACCAATGTTCCAGCTACAAATGCCGATACCACGCCTGTGATAGTTCCTGCTATTTGTCCAGGAACACCAAGCAAAGAACCAGCTTTAGCGCCTGCCAACGCTGCGGCTTTATATCCAACGCCGCCAGCAAGCATATTCGCCAAACTATATCCTAATTGATTGGCAGTATCTTCCAAATGTCCGAATGTAATTTTCCCAATAGCAGGAACATACAACCATTCTTCTTTTCTTTGTTCAGGTGTGTAAAGTTCGCCTTCTTTGCCTTCTTTTATTTGTTGTTCAATGTATTTATCAAGACCACTGACTTCTAAATCGGTGTCGCCGCGCCGTATTGCTCTTGCTAACACTTCAGGTATTTTATCGCCAAGTCCGCTTGAAATTCTACTCATGGCATGGGTGATTCCTTCAAAAAGGCCACGCTCTCTTTCCAACAAATAAAATTCTTGCATACCGGGAAGTAACGGTACTCTGCCCTCTAAGCGTTTTTCTATAGGCTCGTCTTTTTGGAAAGCGCCTCTAGCTTCCAACATTCTTGGAACTTCTCTCATTAAAAATTCATCAAAATTCATTCTTATATCATTGTTAACTGCATTTTTAACAACTGCGTGTATCTGATCAACTATTTGTGGATGAAGTTGATTTATTGCCTCCCAAGTTTTTATCGCGTTTTCACTGTGAGCGCCAAATGCTTCCGCAAGAGGAATGTCAGCTGTTCCGGAAGCCTTGAATAAAGCGGTGAGCACTTCAGCCTTTCCAGGAGAAATGGGTTCATCGTTGGGGTCTAAATGACCTTTGTACTGTGGTGCGGCCACTGTATCGGCAAAGTCGTATACTGATGCTTCTGCCCTGGGAACAACATCACCTATCATTGAGGATAAAGGAGGTAGTTGTGTTTCAGGAGGTAATGCCGGTTCTGGTACGGGAGTTTCTACGGCTGGGGATTCCTCAACAGGAACAGAAGGAGCCTGCGCCGGTTCATCTTCCCTGGACATGAACTCAAATAAATCTTTACGATCTTGTTCTTCCATATCGCCATAGGAAGAGTCAGCATCCAATAAAGTTGAAAGTTCATTGGGATTATTATGAAGATACTGTGAAAAAGAACTCATATCTTCATCATTTTCATTTTCAAAATCTGGCAGTCCGGAAACATATTCTTTTATATCGAATACTGACATTTTAAATCCTTTTATTTTCTGGCCTTGTATGCTGCTGAATCTTTCATTCTCTGAAACATTTTTTGAGCTGCAGTAAGTTTTTTCTTAGTCGGCGGCTTTTTGGCATTGCCCATGGCACTGTTTGATGGTTTTGAACCGTCAGCGGAAAAAGTGTCCTGTAAGGAAGACATTGTTTTTTGTATCCATTTCAATGCGTCTTGCTGATCTTCTGGAATCACTTTTCCGTCCATCATTGCCAACAAAGGAGCGTCTAATCCCAAATCATCTTTAATGATTTTATTCATCTTTTTTTTGGCTTTGTTTGATAAATAGGTGACATTTCCGTTCTCGTCTTTTTTTGCTTCGCCCCCGCCCACTAAAAGATTGAGCATGGTATTCAACTTAATCTTGCGTTGGTTGAAATTGGCTTTCTTGGCTTTTTTGAAATCCTCTTCCTTAAAAGTCGGTTCGCCTATACTTTTTTGGAATTTATTGAATCGTTCCAATCCTTCGCCACTTAACTTCGTAACTGGAACACCCGCAAGATGGAGTTTTTGAAGATCTCTTTTATCTTTAGTAGATATTTTCTCCCCCTTTTTAATCTTGGCATTAATCTCTCTTACCTTTACGTTGAATAATCCCGCTTTTGCGTTCTCCCTTTTAATTTTGGCTTGGGCAGTCGGAATGCCCGTTTCTATTATTACATCCGCTTTAGCATTTTTTAAATTTGCAGAAGCAGCAAGCTTGTCTAACTCTTGTTTAGTTTTAACCTTTGGAGCTTTCCCAGTTCTTCTGCCAAGCATCTGAGGCGCAAGGGCAGGGTCCAGTCCTTGCTTTTCGAGATATTTCATAACATCAACATTTGCCATGCCTTTTATATTAAGTCCAAAAACCGCTTTGCTAGCATCTTTAACTGTTTCGGCGCTATCCATAAGCCCAGAATCTATAAAAGCAACATTGTCATAGTTGTCGCCGCTCTGCATAGAAATGAATTTCTTTCTATTTACATCTTCTACAACATCAAGATTAATATTTCCAGTTATGCCTAATCTTTTCATAGCATCTTGATTCATTTGAAGAATTTGTTTTCCTTGATCGAGCCATCCTTTTGAACGCAACCTCGCTTGTTCGTGGGATTCTCCTCTGGCGAGACTTTGATTATAAGCTTGAACGCCCTTCATGGCAACAATAGTCAATTCGTTTTTGACTTTATTATCCTCTTCCCTCTCAAATTGTTTGGTTTTAAACTCATCTTTCAAATTGAGCTCTTCTACCTTTGATTTCGATTGCAATTCAAGTTCATTCATTCTTGATTTTCTTTTTTTTGTATCTTGCATTGCTTTTCCCAATGTACTTGTCCCTTGCGCCATTCCTTGCCAAAATCCAACACTTGCCATATCTATATCCTCCTATTTATACAAACCAGCTTGCTACGTTCATGAAAGTATTTGCTTGCCCGGCATCTTTGCTGTTTGCGGCATCGACTTCGTTTTGCATCCTGTCATTATATATATCAAGCATACTCTGGGTTCTTGACATTGCTGAATTGTTGGCGCTTGTTGCCATGCCGCCTGCTGAAGAACCTACAGGATTTGTGCCTGTCATTCTGGCAACCCAATCATAAGTATTCTTTTTATCAATAGCCTGTCTTTGAATATCCCAACCTTTTGTCATTGTGCCCCTTGTATTGGCAATGTCCCCGGCTCTGGCGAATTCAGCTGACTTCTCCATTGAATCGCTCCGGGCACTTCCGTAAGGGTCTCTGACGGCGGAGGCGCGCTTCGTATCGGCCATAATATCACCATATCTTTTGTTAATAGCTTCTTCCGACTGAGCCAGTCCAGGAACTTTTTCTGGCATTTTTTTTGTTAAATCAGCATATTGATCTTTGACATTTCGCTGTGCTTCATAACGCCACATATTCATTTGTCGCTCAATACTTTCGCCACTGGTATACATATCGGTTTTTTGAAATCTATCCCAAGCTTCCTGACCAACTTTAACACTTTGGTTTATCTGACTGATTAAAGCTGTTTCCATTGCTGCTGACATTTCCTGAGATTGAACTGAAGGAGAATTTCCACCTTTACCGCCCATAATTAATTACCTCCAATATTGGTCTGATATAATATTTTTTTCTTTTCACCCGCCAATAAGCGCAGGTATCAATTTCAGGGTAAATGAACGATAATGCCATTGCCAACCCTTTAATTATCTTTGTTACTTTAATTCCTCGTTTATCAGGTCTTACAATCATGTTTGCCCCAACCAAAATATTGCCATGTCTGACATTGCCAGGGTCAATAAATTCATTTGATGCCATGGTTTTTTTTACATAATCCGTAAAATTTTCTTGTTTCATTAACCACCATTCAGCTACGAGCCACACGCCCTTTTCGTCGGTTCTGATATGAAGTTTTCCATCCAAAATCATATTGAAAATGTGCTGTTTCAATTTCTGGGGATCTGTGTCGGGATAAAGAGTTTTATAAAGATCGTAAAGGTCTGTTTTTTTATACATCGTTTCGTTCTTCATAAGGAACAGCGTCTTTATCTTGTTTTGCACTACCTATATTTCTCACTAAAGCCCCGTGCATATTTGGATTGCCACCTGTGCCCTCAAGAATTTTTAATCTTCTATCTATATCAGCCAAAGACTCTCTTATTTCTCTATGGTCATATTTTGACATTAAAAATACTCCACTTCTACTTCGTCAACAAAGTCTATAGGACCTTTTGATTCCTGCCAGAAAGTTTCGGTAGACACTTCGAATTGAATATTGTTTCCTTTTGAATTGCTTGGAAATCTTAAAGTTCTTTTGTAAATTGTCTCCCAACTGAGAAGTTTGGTAGCAATCAAAACATCGTCGAGATAAATTTTCAATGTCACATCAACGCCAGAACCTTTAACGGTTACCTTTTTAGGATAAAGATAATTTTTTCTTGGATCAACGATAAGCCCACTTTTCCACACCCACTCTTTTCTATATGTATACAGATTTTCCAAAAAAGTAATTGTGTAGCCAATACCATCTTCTTGCAAAAAAACATAAATTGAACCCGTTGGAATATCTCTGTAAGATGCAAGAATAGGTTGATCTTCTGTTACAGTATAAAAAAATGGTTTTTCGGAATTTCTTATATCATAAACTATCGTTTCGCCTGATGTATTTGGATGAAACAAAAAAATTTTTTCGTCCTGATAATTCATGTGACAAGAAGTTCTGTTCGTCACTTTTTTATCATAATAATTTTCATCAAAACCATAATAAAATGCTATTTGGCTTTCTGAACCATTAAATAAAGCTACTCCTGAATCAGATAAATACATTAATCCTTTCGGTGTTGTAGTCCAGGCCCTTGAATTAATGCAAGGATTTTGACCTCTGGTTTTTTCCGCTCGCATTAAAATAGGTTTATCATAATCAATTCTATGAATTATGCCGCTTTCAGTTAAAACAGAAGCGTAGGAATCGGCACAAATAATCGCCATGATTTTAGAACCAACAGATTGAGAATATTGAATGGGCCATGCTTGAGGTTGCCCCGGTTCGTTGGTGTACCAAACATCATCCTTCCAAGCAAAAAGACTTCCCTTTAAATCCCCGGTTATGCCGTCAACGGACTCAAGCGGAGGATTCCAAAAAATGGAAATTCCCAACTGACTTAAATCATAATTGGTATAATATGAAGGAATAATATCTTTAAGCAATAAATCGCTATCAGATAACCCATCGTCATAAGTTGCTTGAGTGCTTGGTATTTGAGCCACAAGGTAAAATGTAACGCCGCCTGATCCGGTATCAATAGTTCTATAAATATTCCAATATTCAATAAATCCACCTGGATTAGCAGGCATTGTTATCGTTACCGTTTTTGTGGGTCCTGTCGTTGTAAAATTATAAATATTGCTTGGCGCCGATTCATCAACATAATTACCACTATTGAGTTCTCTGGTAACGGTGATGACATAATTGTAATCTCCTGATAGATCTCCTGGGGTAGCATTTTCAACAATGGAAACAATATCATCCGGCACAGCAATACCAAGATTATCAATATCATCAATGATTTGCAAATGCAAAATTCCTGCATCGTCAGAAAAAATATGAAGATCTAATTTATTTCTGGTTAGGTTTAAATGCCAGCCGTCATCATGAATGAATTTATTATTGTATTTATGAAGTGAACTGCCAGAGCCAAGAATAACTTGTGCATTTGAACTGGACAATACACCTTTAAGTTTACCGTCAAAAAAGTCCGTGTTCTCGGCTTTGACGGCGTTACCTAAAGGCATATTTCCTTTTTCATATCTTGGTAAAATACCAGAAAATTTCGTTATAGTGCGTTTCATTCCAATGCTTTCTTTTTACTGATTGCGAATAGCGTAGTTTAAAGCAACGGCTTTGTCCTTCACAATTTTTGCTCTTAAAGCTTTTTGTCTGGCTATATCAATTGGGTTAATCATGCCAGTGTGAGGATTCGGGACAAGAGTCACTGTTTCATAAAGTTTTCCCTTGATTTTCCT
>Ga0307928_10001128_pt1 | contig 20161 bp, 25 predicted proteins | sample AceLakmetagen232_FD_201815 | JGI IMG/M metagenome (GOLD analysis project Ga0307928, IMG submission 201815) | Saline water microbial communities from Ace Lake, Antarctica - #232 | ecosystem: Environmental > Aquatic > Non-marine Saline and Alkaline > Saline | place: Antarctica: Ace Lake... | reverse complement strand
CGGTGTGCCGCACAGCGAGGCAAGATGCATGGGGCCGCTCGAAGGACCGACGACCACCGTGGCTGCCGCCATAAGATCCATCGTGGATTGCAGTAAGCTGCCCCTGAGATCGACGGATCCAGCTGGAGCGATTGATGCCGTAGGCATCCCGATTGCAGCAACACGCATGAAACCGGCCGCGGCCAGCAGTTGCAATAGCTCCGCCCACTTGTCTTCCGGGTAGTCATCGCCATCGCACACGTAGTTCACGCACTTGGCGCGCGCGTGAATGACAACCGGGTACGGCTCTTCGATGCGCGTAGCATCTCCATACTTGACAAAGAGCTGTTTTTCGATCGGGCGGCGTGTCCCGACAGCTTTATCTTTCCGTGCAGGAATCGACGTGAAGCGCGTAACTTTGTAGCCCGCGCGCCGATATCTAGCTTCATCCATAGCAAGCACGTGTTGTACACGTGCAAGCTCGCTCGGGTTGCCTATCGAGCCGGGGCGCATACGATGACAATCACGGTACCCAACAACATGATGTGGGATGAACGAAGGATTCAGATCTGCATAAAGCGGTTCGTGACCAGCGGCACTACAAACCGTGACCTTGTCGTGACCTTGCGCCATCTTGCGCACGGCCCCCTGCCACTCCATGAGTTCCCAACCGAACTCCGAGACGCACGGGCCGGCGATAAGTGCACTCGGCATGGTGCGCCCCCTAGGCCACTGTGAGAAGTTGTTCGCGCTGTCTCCGTCGTTGCTGTGCAGCGCACATTTTGGTGCGCGTAACGGAACTAGCTTTGCGTCCGCGGTTCGCAAGACCTCGTTTTCGTCCAGTTGCTACATGTACGGGATGCCCCTTACCGGCAGCTGCTATCTTAGCACGATGCTCTGCGCTTATGACACGCCCCTTCAGGGCCGCGCTGATCTTCTGTCGCTGCTCGGGCGGGATCGGCTTTCCCTTGTGCGCGTCGCTCATTCGCTTGCACGTGGCCGCAGTATGCTTCCTGCCAATGTGCGCCCGGCGAAGTTTCTCTTTCGTTGCCTCCGGCCGTTTCTTACCGCGGAGGTTCTCCTGCATCTGCTGAAGATGGGTTGCAGCGGCAGCGCTAGCATGCCACGCAGCACTCAACTTCGCACGCGTAGCTTCACTCACAACAAAACCCGCTGCCTGCTTTTTTGCCTCTCGACGGATGGCGGCCTGCTGCATCTTCTTGCGTGTCTCAGAACTTTGCTTCTTTCCACGGTTCGCCGCAGCCATAGCCTTGATTGCCTTCTCTGACACCGGCTGACGTGCGCGCGCCTCACGTATCTTCTGTCGAGTCTCCTCGGTTACAACAACGTTCTCGCGCCCGTCACCGCCGTCAGTTGCGTTCAATAGTCCGCAGCCAAAATCACGGAGCGTCTTAATCCACAGACGCTCAATACTTTGCCAGTCAGACGAATCTGGCAACTCAGAGAGAATGAGACGGATAGGCTTCATCCCCAGCCGCAAGAGCTTCTGCACCCAGTTACATTTTCGAGTACCAGAGCGCTCGCTTTTATGCCCGCGCGCACGTAGAACTAAGTTGTTTGTCTTTCCAGCATACTTAATAAGCCCGTCGCGCGGATCACGTAGACCGTAGATGAAGACACTCACGACGCCTGCCCGCCAACCATGGACTGCAGCGCTTGGAAGCCCCCTTGCTGCTTTGCTTTCTGGCGAATATCTTCGATTTTTTGCACGACCAAAGCATGAAGGGTTTCGTCGGCTTTCTTAATCTTGAGCATCTCTGACTTGCGTGACTCGTAGGGAGTTCCGAGAAGTTGTAAAGCGATTTGTTCTGCCTGAGCGAGCATATCCTGAGGTGTAGTACCTGCTCCACCGGCCGGAAGCGCTATGCCACCTGCAGGAGCGCCGCCCGCAGGAGCGCCGCCCGGAGGTGCGCCGCCCGGAGGCATCCCGCCGGCAGCCGCAGGAGCACCGCCGCCAGCAGCCATGGCCGCAGGATCCATTGGCGCGCCGCCCGGCGGTTGAGCTACTGCTTGGTCTGCTTGCTCGAAAGTCTGCTCCATTTCTTGCGCGCGGGCCTGCTCTTTTTGGAACCGAGCCGTTGCGTCCTGATAATACTTCTCCTCATCGAACTGGCGCTCAACTTCAGCACGCCAGTCGATACCGAACGGAGCGTACGCTGTCTGCTTGGATATCTGCTGTGCGGCTGCGAGCTGCAACTGGATCTGCTTCTTCTCGATGTCCTCGGCAAGAGTAACCGGCTGCAGTCGCCCTTCCGCCCGCTCCCAGCTCAGCAAGTCGGTAACCGCCTCGAAGAACCAGTCGATCAGTCCGTTCTGCGCGGACACGTAGTGAGTCCACGTACGCTCGAACAGGCGCAGTGCCATCGGCGCAGCTTGCACCTGCAACGTACCCTTGAACATCTCGGCGGGGAAGCCCATTGCATTGAGCATATCATCGACGCCCTGCGTAATCAGTTCGTGTGGCGCGAGATCCTTGCCTTCGCCGCCGAGCGCTTGGTACTGAATCGGGAACGGCAGTGCATTCCACGTCGCGGGGTCACGTCGATGCTTGCGGATCATGCCCATGACTTTGCTGTTGAACGAGCCGATGTTCATGTGGAGCAGCGGGTCGGATTCGCCGGACCCCGGCCCCTTCGCTGGCGTGATCACACGGAACGGAATGATGTAGTCGAGACCAATGGCCTCGTTGTACCTCTTCAGCACCTGCACGTACCACGCCTGCTTGAAGTTCGCCATCAGCCGGGGGATGCCCCAGCCGGCGTTACGAATCCCGGCCAGCGTCTCTTCTTTCATGTGGTAGATGATGTCGGGATTGAACTTGAACCACTGGTCCTTCTTGATTGCCTCGATGATCTCCCACGGAGTCGACTCGATGTAGAACTTGTTGCCCTTGCGAATCTCGCGCTTGAAATTCGCTGTCGGGATCCAATAGTAGACCGTGTTGTGAGAGATGGGATGGTGGAGCATCCGCATTTCATGCGGCGACCAACGGATGAGCTTGATCTTGTCCTGCTCGATGCTCCGCCGGTCGATGCGCTCGAACTTGCCCTTGTAGTTACAGTTCGAGCACGTCGCGATGAAGCTCCAGTTCTGGAACGAATAGTTGATGTGCTTGAGCGCGCGCTCTTGGTGGCACTTCGGACAGCGCAGGTGACGCCGGAACGGAATGCGCACGGACACAAATGCATTTCCATAACAATTTCCGGTGAGTATGCCTCCCTCAATAGCGAAGGTGTTCGTTTCTTCCTCAACGCAACAGAAAACCTCATCGACGATGCCGGTCTCACGCACATCACGAATGCCTATGAACTCGCCATAGTTTGTGGGACTGTAGTTCTGCTCGAAATTTACGCGATGCTTCGAGAGCAAGAAGTCTTGCGGAAGCATGTACTGCTTGAGCAACGTCACGTAATGCATGATGCCGGTGTAGACGTCCACACGTCCATCTCGCCGTTCGAACCGTGAAGTTCGTTCGTGTCCTCGAAGCAGCCCCGCGCTCATTCCAATACGCGGAAGTTGATCGACTATCGCCGCTAGTGTAGCCTTGGCCTTTTGCGTCAGGATAGCACAGCCATACACATCCACCGAGCCGTCAGCAGCCAGAAAACCGCAGACGAATCCATACCAATAACTGGCACTGCACGTATTGAAGGGCAGTTGCTTGTAGTGTGCCGGCAGCCCGAAGATTGTTACCGACTGCGTAGCCTCGTCTGAAACAGGCTTGCCACCGTGACCCTCGAAATGCTTCAGCATCTCCGCATCTTTGTCGCCAAAGAACGTAGCTTCAGCCCTTGGCGTCTTTCGATCACGGTTGTAGATAGAGCCATCACCGAATGTGAAGCCGTGCCTTACTCCCTCAAAGAATTTGTCATTCTGCTCGGGGCGCGGCGCTGCTACGCGAGGTACGCGATAGCCCTCGGTGAGCTGAGTCGTGGGTACGCGAGTTAGCTTCCCAGAACAATTCTTGGCGACCCACTGGTGCTCAGGGGTAGCGAGTACTGTACGGCCATCGCTGAACTCAACTTCGAGTAGTTCCTGCCGCCCAAACGACTTGAATTCCGCTGAACGATACACGCCGTCCTGTGAAAGGACATCTACCGTCTTTCCCTTCAGCTCACGAAGCGTGAAGATACCGTCACGTGTCACAGCCTTCGTATCACCATGGAGACATATCCAGTCGTCCCCGACGTAGGCGAGAGTGTCGATCATCTTCGCCTGCTTTTCGAGGAACTCCTTGTACTTCACCTTCTCATCGTCGCCGATGTCGTTCAGTTCGATCGTCGTGAGGAAGTAGCGGACAATGCGCTGGCAGGCTGTGCGATAAGTTCCGTTGGTCATCCAAACGAATTCGCAGTTACTCGTTGCACAGTCACAAGTTATGTAACTGTGTTCGCCTTCGATCTCAAGATTGTGTACACTGCCTGAGTATGGTTGTTCATTGATTGTGCGCACGCGGCGATAGACGACCCCGCCCTTGATCACGACCGACTGCGTCTTCCCCTTACCACACGCACCGATTGTCGCCTTCTTCAACTTCTCACTGTGTGCAACGAGCGGCTGCATGTTGTACCAGTTGAAGAACAGCGTGTACTTCTCGTAGCGACCCTCAGGAACGAGACCGCCGCCGCCGTCGATCTCGCCACCTGCGAGCGTCGGTGTCATTCCGGCAGCGTTACACAGCCGGCGAACCTGTAGTAGCAGATTCCTATTGCAGGACGTGATCACGACACCGCGTGTGTTCGTGCCGTTCTTGATCAAACATCCGTCCGAGTCGACGTATCCCGCGACGAATTCCAGTACTTCATCACGCGACCAGCCATAGACACAATCACTGAGGCGCTTCGTACGCGCACCACGCCCGCACAGCGCTTTAAGATCATCCGTCAGCGCGTAGTCATGGCATGTGTATACCATTGCGGCGCCGCTGTTTGGATCTGTTGTCGGCACCAACTTCAGCCCTGCCGCCGCCACACGCGCCACAGATTCATACGCCTCGGGTGAGAAGATGAATCGCGTCGCGTAATGCTCGCCGGTGTCCTGCCATGTCCGGTCATCACGGCCGCCAACACCCTTGTACCGCTGACAAACCCACCCGTCGCCGAGATACGTGCCAGCAACGTACGGATCGACCGCAGGCTTCTCTCCGTCTTCCAGCTTTGCCTGCGGTGCCACGAGGTAGTCGCCGACACGGATATCCCGTGCTTTCACCTTTTCGATCTTGTCTGGCTTGAGCGCGTAGATACAGCGATTAGGTTTCAGTCGTGGTGCGCGCACCACAAAATGTTCGTGATCAGGGATGCTCTCGACCGCAGCGGCATTGCCATCTACGGTCTCAACACTGACAATCATGTCATCCCACGGTCGCGTACTGGCAACATTCACTCGTGCCGCCTCGCCGAAACGATTCAGCACGACATCGCCAACACGTACATCCTCGATCGCCTTCAACGAGCCATCAGCCATCTGCACCGGCGTACCGGGTACAAAACACCACCTCAACACGTCGTAAAGACTGCGAGGCATCTGAGTCGAAGAATAGTCGAAGAAGGGATCGGGGAAAGCATTAGCGGTTCCGGGAGTGCTAGCCCCACCACTAGGCATGCTCGGGAAGACATTCAGCGAGTCGGCCATGTCTACCGCCTATCGGTGGTGATCTCTGAACGCGAGGCCGGCGTCCTTCAGAGGAGCGTCGACCGCGGCGGTCTTCGCCAAGGACGCGTGCTCTGTGCAAAGTAGACGTTCGCCCACGAAGCAGGCGGATATCTTGTCACACATGTCACATTTGGTCCGGCCCACCTTGGCTTGGTTGTCCTTCTCCATCGCGCTGCTCCAACTACCTGTATACCTTTACGTAGGTTAATCCCTTTTGTAAGTGGCTGCAAGTCAAATGTCTGCTGCTCAGCCCTGAGAACCGTTCAGACTTTCGGATCCGTGGTTGCTCTCGTCGATCAACAACACCGTGAACGTGACCGGTGCGTGTGGTAGCGTGAATTGAATTCCTGCCCAGACGCAGTGGACCACCCGCTCCTGCCACGTCACCGTAAGCTCCAGCGGCTCCGTGACCTCAGGCAGCATGTACAGCGGCACGTGACGGCTGTCAGTGTAGAGGATCAGGTTCCCGTTGTCCCGGAAGATGCCTGAGAACGACTGGCGCAGTCTCCCGAACGACGCGTTGATCTCCACCTCAACAGGCAGGAAGTTCGGCTCCTGCTTATCCTGCGGTGTCTGCCCTTCGTTAGCCCCGTCGTCAGATTCTACGACGCGTCGTGACTTCTTCGTCTTCTTCGCCTTCTTCTTCTTCGTCTTCGGTTGTGGCACGAAACCCTCCTCAATATGTCTCGCCACTGGAAGCGGCGCTGCCGGGGCGGCAGAGGTTTCTGGTGGCGCAACTGCAGCCTTTTGCTGCCCTCGCTGCGCCGCCATCCCACGGTACAGATACTCCGCATTCTCACCGAGCTGATTCGCGCCCTCCACTGTCAGCGGCGCTGCCTTGGCCGCGGGCGCGGCTGACGCCTCTGACTCGTAGACAGGCTTCTCGTCAGTTTTTGGCGCCTGCTTGGGAACAATAGCTGCCAGCTCACGTCCCGTTGTCTTGGTTACAAGCTGAGGAACTCCGCTCTCGTCGAACAGTACGATATTCTGCTGCAGATCGAGCTTGAGAGGATCGAACTTCTTTTCGAGGCCGCCCTCAAAGTTGCCTCCGCTGCCGAGTCTTCCGCCTCGACCGGACGGAAGCACTACCGCGTCGGGGATCTCACTGTCGCTCCCATATACGGTGTGGATGATGTTCCCTTGCGCATCGACGGCATACTCATTCTCTTTGCCTGCAGGGATAAGGATATTGGGCGTACGCCCACTGAGCGGCTTCGGGCCTGATGCCATAGTTCCCTCCAACAAACCAACTACAATCGTACAGTTGTCGGAACTCGTGTCAAGCCGATAGCAAAAGAAAGGAGCGCGGCGAACGACCTCCATGTGAGGTCGTATCGACTGTGCGCTCCTTCTCCGTCGGTAACTTCGTATCCCGAGACGGGAACCAGCTCCTCCGCAGGGCTGGGCGCCCCGGTACCACAGCGGAGTTGCAGTAGAAGCTACCGGCTACTTAGCAGAGGACTGCTTGCCCCTTAGTTGGCCCCACCCCCGTGGCGGGATGCTCTTCGCGTGAGCCAGTCAGAGTTTCACGCCGGATTATATGCTCACATCACCGGCAGGGCAGTCCTCCAAAAACTGGGACGGGAACGCTTCAACTCAAGAGGGCTAGCTTAGGACAAGCCCTCTCACCCGGTTACCCGGACGCCCCGTCCCATGAGAGAATATGTTAAGACCTGTACGTAACAGCCGGCTGTAGATCGGAAGCGGACAGAGGCGCACACTACAGGATCCGGATTTTTCCGGGCTAATGCCCCAAACCTTGATCCTTCACCCCGGTGTCCCGGGTTGGCTGAAGCTTGAAATGCCCTAGGTTTACCCTCGGTGGGCACCGAGTGATACTTGAATGCTTGAACCTTCAACCTTGAAAGATATAGAGTAGCTTTCATGGCAGCTCTGATCTTTGTAATTGGCTGTTTACCGGTACAAACCCCCGGCGAGGGTCTCTGTCGGAGCCGAAGCTCCTTGTCCCGTTTTTACGCTACGCAAGGTCTCCTTTTCTACTCAGCGACGAGCGACGTGGTCGCGTTCACGACCTCCAGCCGCCCGTCGATCGCTTCCTTCACGTCCTGCCAGCTGCGAAGTTCCTTCATCTTCGCTTCTTCCTTGTAGTACCGCACGACCTGCGGCGTCTTGCCCTCGCCGGAGAACATGCGGTCCTCGCGGCGCGCGGCATTCGCGGCACTGTCATCCAGTGCCGAGAAGACACCGATCATGAGATCGGCGGTTTTCCGTTTGACGATGAGCCACTCGGCGATCGTCCGCCTCTGGCCCTCGATATCGACCGTGATCGCGAGATTGGTCAGATCGATACGGCGCTTCAGCTTGAGGTACTCCTGCACGAGATCCACCGACGACTGCGTGAGGCTCTTCACCTCCTGCAACTGCTTGTCCTCGGTGTCGAAGAGCGGCTTGCGCGACGAGAGACCTGACGCGTAGCGTGTCACTTCCGCGTTGTTGGAAGTGATCTTCTTCTCGATCCTGCGTAGGCGCTTCAGCGCCTCTACGATCGTCGGCTCCTGCTGTGTCTGATCCGGCATGAATCCTCCTGAGACTTAAATGGGAGAGGCGCCCTATTCGGGCGCGCTCTCAGTTTCCTCGACCTCGGCCTCCTCGACCGCGGTTGTCCGCGCGTGTGCGGCAGCAGCCTCTTCGCGCTCGACACGTTCGCGCCACCGACGCCAGTGCCGGCTGCGGTGCGACAGCGTATAGAAGTCAACGCTGATGCCGCGCGCTTCAGCGCACATCGTTGCGGCAGGGTGCTGCGTGAGCGCTACTCTGCTCACTCCCGGGACGAAGTATACATCCGCGGCCTTCCGCGGAGCAACAAACTTCATGGGGTAGATTTCCTGTCCCTCCCGGAGGGAACCTACCGCCAACAGCGCCCAGACGCGGAGAAGCTGCAACTGCTGCTCCTCATTCACGTTTTCTGGGATCTTGCACCTGAGTTTTTCGGCGGTGATGAACTGCTCCGTCGATCCGCCCCAGAGAACGGTCCCGGCGTCGATCTTCTCGCCCTCGCGAACGAGCGGAACGACGGTGAGGTTTGCCGTTCGTACGGGCACGCGACTCCGGATGTAGTCCACAATCTCCTTCTTCGGAGAGTGAACCAGCGATCCACTTCCATCGGCCCATTCGACCGAAATGTGTGACTCCCCCACATCCTTCACGACCCCGGCCATCTGCGCGACCATCACGTTCTCCAGCCCGGGCAGCGCCCAGAAGCCGGCATTCATGATGTCCGCGAGCAGCTCAGTGACGCTCACGACATCAGAGAAGTTACCCTGCAGGAACCGAGCATTCAAGAACTCTGCTCCCTTGGCCACGAACGCCGACGGCGCTTCCAGCGCATTCGACTTCGTGGTCACGTGCTCGATCTGTTTGAGCGCCCCGGTAAGCAAGCGGCGCAGGTGCTTGTTCACTGCCTTGTACTGCGGATGGAACGAGAACAACGACAGCGCGTTTTTCCCGCTCGTGACCCGCAGATCCTTGTAGTGGCCGTCCGGGTATTCTCTACCCGTGTAGTCGTCGGGAATGGCACCCCTGAAGACCACGCGACCACCCGGAAGCTTCCACAAGCCTTGATGCCCGTCGTCCGGCGCCGGCCTTTCCGACTTGTGGCGTGAACCACCCACGTGAATCTCGCCGTCATCGAAGTACGGACGAAGGACAACGAACCTGAGTCGCTTCCCGTGACCCTCCGGGTAGAGACCGACGAACTCCGCCTGTGCGAACGGCACCAGATCTCCCTCGGCTCCGAGGAGGACAACATTGCCCGCCTCGTCTGCCTCGATGCCGTGCTTCCCGCCGCCGGGCACGAGCCTCTGCCCCGGGCGTATGACATCGAGACCACAAGCGACCTCGCTTCGCTCGATGAGCTTCTTGTCCCTCTTGCGCAGCGGTGGACGACCACGTCTCTTCTGCTGCTCCGGCTGCTTCTGTACTGTCATCGTGTACCTCCATAAAAAGGCCGCCTGCTACTAAGAGCAGGCGGCGATCCCAGATATTATGACGCATTCGCGCGTGTGGTTTAGGAGAGCCGTACGTCGTCGACACGCAACGAAAACGACACGTCGCCTGTCGAATCAACACGGTCGAGCCGGCCGTGCACCGTCAGTGTTTCTTCCGCCCAGTGCATCTCTGCGCGGCAGACGACCCGCACCAGATCGTGCCCCCGGAGAAGCAGGATGCGTTGGTCCGGCCATTGCAGCTGCTTGGCTATGTGGCACGGATCCACAGATCCCTGCGCTTCCAGCATCTGAGGATAGATGTCAGCGAGCCACGCATGCGTCATGTATTCAGGGTCGAGACACTTCAGCCCGTTGACATTGAGACTGTTCGGACTGCCCAAGTCATCGTAGATGAACCGCATATCTCCGTAGGAGTACCACAGCGCCCCGTCGGAGAACGTGATACGCCCACGTTCGATCCGGTGGCCGTCGTTGATACACTCCTGCAGCGACGGTGCCCTTATTGGAATGTTCAAGTACTCAGCGACGGAGCGGTGTGATGCGTCCTGACGGGTCAAACGTCCTATCTTCGCTTCCGACTTCTGCTCGTTTTCCATTGATCTCCACCGCACAGACGGGAGTCGGCGCGCTGATGCTCACCCTCTGACCCTTGAAGCCAAAGGCATGGATCACGTTCTCCGCCCCCAGCACACTTTCATTAACAGCCGCGGCAAACGCCTTCAAGCTGTCGCACTCGATGGTTCTCGGCGCCTCCTCGGAAGAGTCGCCTACGATGACAAGGAAGTACTTGTCGGTGTCGACGGGGGGCTTCTTCTCCTCGGCTTTGCTAGCCGCCCCATCGCTGTTCGGCGCCTGCTTGTCTGGCATTTCTCACGCTCCTTCGCTATCTCCAGCAACGTGTTCAACACATCGTTGCCAACAAGATCCTGTACCTTCTTGAAGAACGACAGCCCCGCGTTGAGCGCAGCTTCGATCGCGTTCCACGTTCCTATCGCCTGAACCGCAAACAGGTCGAGCGTGAAGATCTCCAGTATTGGATCGACACTCTTCTTTCCCTCATGCATCGTGAACCTGAACCCGTAGCCATCCGGAACACGTACCACGTCCAACCACAAACCCTCCGTGAGCTGCAGCTGTCGGATCGGCTCGACCTGTATCACGACAGTTGCCTGATATGTCCGACTGTATATCAGCGGCACCCACTTGTTGTCGCTCGCGATGTTCGCGAACCCGGCATGCGTAAGTGACGCACGCGCGGCTCCATGTGTCTCAAACGTCGTGGACTTGAACAACTTGGTGTCAACGTACACATCGACGCTGGCCTTACCATTGTCCGTGTCCCCTAACAGTGCGTAGATCACTTCTTGCTGTTGCCGCGATCCACTGCAGGAGGCACAGGCGTGGCGCGCTCTACGATCGTCGGCCTTCCCGACTGACCGCTGACACGGAGCACGCCTTTGAACAGCACCTTGCCGGCGCTGTTCTTGACAACGACCGATGCAACGTTGGCGATCTCCTTCGGGTTCCAGAAGATTGGCTGCACCGTCAATGCGCGGTCCTTCGCTTCGGCCAATGCACATTCCAGCTCAGGCACGGCCGTCACTTCGACATTCATTCAAGCTCTCCTAACAGTCTCAGTCCGCGCTGTACAATCTCCGGGCGCGTTTTCTTCCACTCGAACTCGACGAGCATCGGAGCAGTGATTGGCCGCGGCAGCCTGCTCAGGAAATCCTGCCGCGACAGATCTTCTGCTTCGCCCGGCTTGAAGATGGGATACGGCAGATATTCCACGTGCGTCTTCGGTACGATCATGCCACCGAGTCCGATGGCGGTCCACACATCTATCGTCTCCGGCCGCGGCACCGTCACGTTGAGGAACCGCATGAATGGATCGATGATCGGCGCGCCGAAACGCGCGACTTGGAAGTAACGCTTGTTCGCGCGATCGATGACCTCCACGGATAGCATGAACTCCACGAAGTCGGGGTACGCCTCGTCATTCATGGCTAGCATACGGTGGCCCAGTGTCTCCGGCATGTCGAACAGCTTGAAGTCGTTGAAGTCGATGTGTGACACAAGCACGTCACGCTTCGCCTCAGTGCAGTAGCGCGCGATCACGTCGAAATCTAGCTGGCCGGCGAGATACAGAGGCCCGAGCGTGAACGGCACCCAGTTCTCTTTTCGCATCTCCTCCATAGAGCCAACCATGCGAAGCTGCCGGTCCTCTTGGGACTGGCCCGGCTTCGCCATCATGTCGCCCGGATGCTTGTCCATGTTACACCTTGAAGACGCTCTTGCGTCCCCCTCCATACACGTCAGCACACCAACCGCAGCCCTTCACGTAGCACATGAACTCTTCTTTATGGCAGTCATCTCCGACCAGTTGCATGGGCTTGTCGTGAACAGGACAGAGCGGCCGGTTCCTGCGATCGCGCAGGTACATGCCGACAGCCACGAGCACGGTGAGCACACACCAGACTCCAAACAGCCACCAGAAATACGTCATGTCTTCTTCCTCTTCAGGTGAGCCATTGCCGCTGAATACGTGAACACCTTCTTGTCGATCACGATGGTGGGGATCACACAGTTGTTCTGATTGAAGAAGGCCAACACGTCGATTGACCCGTCAGTGCGCCAATTGTCGTGCGGTTCTTTCATCACGTCTATATCGTAGAAGTCGTACGGGATCTGCATACGATCCAGCTTGTCCTTCGCTGCATCGCAGACCCCGCACTTCTTCTTGCCTATGACTAGGACTTTCATTCGCTACCGAGATCCACGTTCCTCAGCATCACCTGCGCGAACTCTGCAAGCGACTCCGGAGACTCCGGGTTGATCTTCACGCCGCACCGCATGGCGACGGCGTTCAAGTCGATGTCGGTCGTGCCGAACAGCAGGCTGACCGGATCAACGAAGCCCCGGTATCTGTTGTACAACTCGTCAATCCACTTGAAGCGCGAGACGGGGATACTGTTCCCCTCGCCGAGCGAGTCGGCGTGTAGCGCGCTCGTGATAGCAAGGATATGCATCGCGCGATGGATGCGGTAGCCAACGACGCCGCTTCCTTTGACGATGGCATCCAAGGCTTCTTTGAAAAAGCCACAGACAGCATCGCCTTCGAGCATCTCAGACCTGTGTTCGTCAGGATCGACGACGAAGATGCGCCTGACCGTACCGGTCAGTATATCGACGGCCGCGCCGCCGGATGCCAGCGCGACCTTACGCTCGGCGATATACTTCTCGATGGCCTCGGGCTTCTTGTAGTTGCTCGGGGCCTTGATCGGCATGATGACGTCCCAGTTTGGGACGGGTGCGAACTCAAAGCCTGCATATATCATTCGGGGGTCGCTAGCTCCTTCTGAATCTCTGACAGAAGCATGACGTCGTTCCCGACCACAATGGATGGGATGTTCGACACCTTCGGCTCCTGCCACGACACGAGCACGTGCTTCGACAGCAGCTCGGGCGGATACAGCTGTATACTGTCGATCCCGAGCGGGTCGTTGTCCGTGCAGACGCCGGCGATGATCGCGCCGCCGTAATCCGCCTGATATTGAGACAGCAGCCCGTAGGCGCGACTGAGATACGACGGCCTACTCTGAGCTACCGGGGCCAGCATGAGCAGGTTATCGAGATCCTCGATCACCAGCAGCCCCAGCGGGTCCATGTTCTTACTGAGTGGCTCCAGCAGCGCCTTCAGGTCCCCGTAGATCAGCGCGGCGTTGCGCCAGATCTGTGGAGGGATGATGTGCTGGGCGAGCTGCGCGTTCGGTGACGCCACCTCGTTGGACGACAGCAACGTGACGTTCCCGGCAGCCTTCGTGTACTTGCGCGCGCACAGCTGCAGTATCGGCACCACGGCGCGACGCTCCCCGACCACGACCAGCAGGTCTTGGTGGGTGAAGTTGTTCTCGAACAACGCCTCCATCGAGTGGCACGGGAGGCTGATGTTCTTCTTGCGACCGCGCTGGATCATCTTCTTGATCCTGCGCTCACGCGACGTCTTGCGTGCCACGGCCTCACGGCGACGAGACTCCAGCCACGGCATCTGATGCTTCTGGTAGTCCGCGATCATCTCAGCGAAGTCGAAGCCCTCAGTCGCGGCCTTCTCCTGTTGCGCCTTGATAAGCAGGTTCACCATCTCGTTCGACACGCCCTTGAGCGCACACGCCTCGGCTGTCGCCCAGTTAAAGAGCCTGTTTGCGAACAGGAGTGTGTACGCGAGCTTGCGTAGCTCGTCGTCCTCGCCCATGCGCTTCTTCAGCGACGCGCCGGCAGCGGCGAACAGCTCGTTGATCTTGCGCTCGTTCTCGACCTGCTCGGCTCGTGCTTTCGCCGTCTCGTCGTCTGTCATGGTCCAACACTCCTCGCGGGTAGTACCGCTCTTGACTGCAGCTGCTCTCTCATGAGCACGTTGAAGCATAACAACTCATACCAGAGCGGAGAACTCAAATTCCGCTCAACATACTGAAGCGTCGGGTGCGCAAACGCCGCAAAGATCGCCACGGCCAACTGCTTCGAGCGTATATCCTTGTACCTCACGCCCTCCAGCAGCTCGTTAGATATGAAGCGCCTGAGTGCACCGACCGTCGTCTGCTTGTGCAACTTCAACGTGAAGTCGTTGTCGCTGGTCGGTAAATCCGTTGCTCCGTACTCGAACAGGCTCACTCCTTGATACGTGTAGTAATTCAGCATGCTGACATGAGCGCTTTGAACGTCTGGTGGAACCTCATTGCCAGACAGACAGCTCCGGCATCAGTCATATTTTCGCTCTTCTTGCCGTGCTTCGCCCAGTCAACAGTCGGCCAGAACGTCCTGACCGCTGACGCCAGCTCCTCCTTCGAGGACGTCGTCTTGCCCCCCACCAACTCCTTGACCTCGCTCGGGAGCATATACGTCACCGGCCGTCCGTCCGCAAGGATCTGAAGCGACGCCACGAGCAGGGTCGTTGCGTACGCCATCGCCCGGATAGCAAGCGCACCCTTCGCGCCACCATGAGGTATCTCGATGAAGTACGCCGCTGGATCATACAGCCTGTGCAGATTCACCACAAAAGCAACCTGCTTCTCGATCCTCGCAATGTTGTTGTGCGCCGCTGACAGTCCACGGCGCTTTCGCTCCTTCGGCGACAGTTGCGGCGCCATCGACACGCCGCAATCGATGACCTTCGGTTCCGTTCGTTTGGTCACCTTGGCTGCAACCCAGCCAAGGTTTACATATCCGGCATCATAACAAATGATGTTCATAGGCCCACCTCCGCTGTTACGCTCTGCGATAATTCCCACGCAGCAGCCTGCTTCTGCAACTTCCGCTCGATACGGACAACAGTCGCGTGGTCGAGGAAGGCACTTGGCAGCGTAGCTCCCTTGCGGCTGTTACACGAATGACAGAGTAGAACGGCGTTGTCCATCGCCAGTGCGTGTCCCTTTGAAAGCGGTAGCCAATGATCTGCACAAAGGCTAACCTCGCTACCACAGAGCGCACACTCATGCAGCCAAAAGTTGCGCATGAAGGCTTCCATGGCACCCGTGAAACACTCGCCGATGGAGTGTTTTCGCGCCCTTCGCACTCGCGTAGCTGCCCTCGCTAGCTTCTTGTACTTCTCTGGCTTTGCGGCACGGCACTTACAAACCGTTTCCTGACATTTCTTCGGGTCGGCTTTCCGATAGCGTCGAGCATTCGCACGGCACTTCTCGCTGTTGGCCTTATACCAAGCGCGACAATACGCGTTATTCTCTTTCCGATGTTTCGCAGCGTTACAGCGCTCTGCAGCCCTGCGCTCCTCCAAGTGCTTTGCACGGTAACTGCGCTTTGCTTCTCTTATGGCCTCAGTGTGTGTTGCTCGGTACTCCTTAGCATACGCAACACACTGCTCGAAATGAGCTGCATAGTAGTCACGAGTTTGTATCACGCGACAGTTCTTGCACTGCGAGTTCCTTCCATCTTTTCGTCCTTTATGCTTGTGAAACGCTTGCAGTGCCTTGGTCTTACCACAACCAGTACACCGCTTCCGGCCCTGTGCACTCGCCATGGTCAACCTCCGCTTCTACTAGCCTGTAACGTCAGCAAGCCTCCGTAGTTCTTCGAGAAGCAAATGAGTCAAACGGCAGTCAAATGCCGCATCATGGGCCTCCGACAAGTCGATCCCGTACTTCATGTCGAGACCGAGGCGCTGGACGGAAAACCCCAGATTCCACTTCGCGCGGCTACGAGTCTGACCCACACGGTCGAAGAACGCGCCAAGTTTCTCGTCGTCCGCGGGCGCCGCGAACAGCTGCGACGCCTTGAACAGCATTCCTGTATCGATTATCTCGTCCGGGCCAAACGCGAAGTCAAAGCCGTAGTGCTTGAAATTGGCTTCGAGGAACGGACAGTCGAACCGTTTCAAATTATGGCCAACGAACATCGAGCCGCTCGACCTGTACAGCTCCAGCAGCTTGATCAGCTCGGTGTAGAACGCCGCCGGCTCTTGGCCATCCTTCTGAATCATCTCGTCGGTGATGCCCGTTACTTCCGATGCACCGGGAGTGATCCAGTTGGGCGGCGTCTTCAACAGCGTCGAGTAGTTGTCGGTCATCTGTCGGCCCTGCACGACTGCATAGCCGAACTGCACCACGTACTCGGCACGTCTGGGGTTCGGAAACCCCGTCGTTTCGAGATCGATGACCAGATAGTCGTTTGGTATCGAACCGCCGGGGCAGCGCTCGGCGACAGCCTTCATGAGTAAGTTGAAGTTAGTCGTCACTAGCTGTGCCTCCCGTCGTTCCGATCTTGTTGAGGAATTCATTGGCTGCATCCTCGATCTCGTCGTGACTCGGCAACGGATCGTTCGGATGCTTTGGCCGCGTCATCGCGCACCAAATGGGTAGCTCGCATACGACTCCCTTCAGGAACATCACACTGAACAGCGTTCGCAGCGCCACGTAGCCGGGCTGCGTGTTGGTGAACAAACAACTCAGCAACTCCGTCGCTTCCTTCTCCGGATCCTGCGTGTCCTTGAGGTGCGGATTGGCAAGCACAGCTGCCAGATCCTTGATGAGCTGCTCCATCGATTCCTTGAGCGTCGTCTGCGGCACATGAATGCCGTTCGCGGACATCAGCTTATGCAGTGTCTTGAATTCCCCGTCGCCAAGCTGCTCCAGCGCGCGCCGAAAGAACCGGTGCAAGCCCCAGAGCATATCACGGTCAGGGTTGTACCTCCTGAGATCGTGGGGACCAACCATCTGCAGAGCCATCGCACACCTCCTATGTCACGCCACGCCGTTCACGCGCCCACGAAGAGCGCGCTGACCGCGACCGGCACAACAGACAGAACTTCATGTTCGGCTCTGCCGGATCGTAGATGGCGCGCTCATCTTTGCAACTCGGACAAAGACGCGGAACCCACGTGTACCTGTGAGTCCCGCGCGGACACTTGCTGTACCCTATCGGACACGTCTTGCACTGATATCTGTGGTTCATGACGCACGGCTCGTCGCGACCCTCACGCAACAACTTGTTGAGCTTCAGCTGTCCTGCCGTGCACTTGTACTCATCTACCTGTAGCCCACGTTGTTTGTCGGCGACGATCAGGCCAGTGAACTTCAGCTGAACAAGCTCACTATGAGCTGGGCGCGGTCCGAACTTCGCCCAACCCATCGTGTTCGCGAAGAACACTGACGTCGCCTTCGCCGGCATCTTCTGCGTAAAGACACGACCAGCGAGCATTCCGGTGAGGATCATCGCCGTCATCTTGACCTGCGCCTTGTAGTTTCGTACCTCGGCGAAGCGCATCTCCTCGACTTCGACTGGCATCCACTCACCGTTGCTCGGCACCGTGTTCGTCGAGAGGATTATCTTGCCTGCACAGATGTCGTCGTAGCCGCCAGCGAGCCTAACTGCGATGCAGTCAAAGACACCCTCGGTCATCTCAGTGCCAGCGTACTCCAACAGTGAATCGCGCAGCACCGATTCGTGCGCAGCCTTCAGCTTGAGAGTTCGACGCAGGAGGACAATTAGCTCAGTGAATACGTCGGGATCGAGCACCTGCCCCAAGAGGCCAGCGTTATCGACACACGCAGTATAGATGCGCTCGCGGCGGTTTTGCCACCGCTTGTAGTTGAACGGCGGTGCTTTCGACGGCATTCCTCGCTCCTCGACGTTTCAAAGGTAGCAGCAAGTAGGTTGTTCGGCAAGTACAAACTACGCGGGGATTTTACGCCGCGGTGTAGAATCACGCGCCCGTCAAAGAGGTGAGTACGTCCATCGCACACAACTCCAGTACAGCAGCAAGCTATCGATGTGCCCTTGCAGGATCGCGATGAGTCGCGTCCCCGTCGTGCCTGTCGCTGTGTGACGCCAGCGATACCGGAAGATACGCTCCCATGGCTCGGCCGCTTCACGGTTCGCGAGATGCCTGTACATAACGCCGGCCTCCGTGAAGTGCCTCATTCCTCTTCGGCTTCCAACCTGCGAACCTCTGCTCTAGCTACCGCCAGCGCTTCCTTGTGCTCCTGCTTCTCATAGGTCTTCCTGCAGGCGTCCATCTCCGCTAGTATCGCTGGCTTGGGCAACTCGACAAGCTTGTAGAACTTCATACCTTCGAGCCGCTTGGGGTGATCCCTGAGCATATACCAGCGCTCACCGAAGTTTTCGACGTTCAGCAGCTTTCGCTCGGGATAGCCCTCACTTAAACAGTTATGTGCGATGACAAATGGTTTGTCTTCCATCAGACACTCACCTTCTTGAGATCCATCGCTCGGACCTCTTTGACGTCGGGAGGCCCGAGCAACGGATCGTGTACGTGAGCTTCTCGCGGCGCATCAGTACCCCCTGTTATCTATCTGTCTCTGGGCGGCGTTCGCTACAGCCGCCTTCACGCCAGCGGACCGCTTAATCGCGACTTCTGCCAGAGCGTCGTCTCTGAGCGCCTTGACCGTCGCGTGGGTTGTCGTGACGATGTAGTGACCTAGCCCGTTGTTTATGGCTTTTGCGACTTCCCTTGCTACGATATCGGCGTCAAGGTTGCCCGTGCCCTTGAGTTGCGTGCGCAGCGATTTGGACGAAGCACGGGCGGCCTTCAGTTTGTCGGTGAGTTCGCGGACAGCCTTCCGCTCATCACTCAGCCATTTGCGCAGCGACTCACACGATGCACACTTTTCGTCAGCAGCGTTACTCATCGTCAGACGACCTCCTCGCTAATGCTGGTCCTTGCGAAAGCCCATCAGGCCGACTTGTCCGTGTCTTCCGTCGGCGCCGCGTCTGAATGTTCCGGAGGCTGCAAGCGATGAATCTCGGCAAGTACGAACTGCGCCAACTCCTTGTGGTGCCTCGCCATCTCCTTGCCCCAGTACATGACCTCCTTTATGCGCTCGTTGTCCAGCCGTCGGTGATCCGCAACTCGAACACTCGCGTCGTGATGCGCGTGGATCGACTGATCGTATGCATTCATGACGTGAAGCAGGGTCTCTTTGAAGTTGAGATGTATGAGGATGATGAACGAAACCACGACAACCGTCAGCAAGAACGCGTAAGCAAGAGTTTCCACGACATCTCCCTTTTCACTTGGCAAGGAGGGCCGCGCCCCAGCGCTTGGCTGACGCACGGCCCTCAACTGTCACGCCTCGGATTTAGGGGCTATATAGTAGCGGGTATCCCACCCATCACCGGGTCAGAGTTTCCCGCCTAGCTCGCTGGTCCGAGATGGTCCGCGGGCGTCGGACCTCTTCACGGGAAGACAGATGAAGCCGATATGCTTCGGCTCTATATACGACGCACCTTGACTCGATCTGTATCGAGCAAGTGGATCCTGTTCTTGTGCCATTCCACACTCCAATTTGTTGGCCAATAAAGAAAGGCGTCCCGCGGAATGGGACGCCTCTCTTCGGAAGTGCCAGCTGGTCTGGTTGCTGGCTTAGCGCGGCTCTTTAGGAGTCGGGCTGGACGTACGCAGCCATCGCGCCGTCAGCGCCCGACAGGAACGCAGAGAGAATGTCCGAGACGGCGTTCACGTCGTCGAACCAGTGGTCCTTCACAGCCTTCTGTTGCAGGCTCTCCAATAAGATGCCGGCGAACATCTTGGCGGGCATCAGATACACCGCAGCCTCGCCTGTCATCACCTCTTCGAGCTTCTTGTTCACCTCGGGAAGGAAGACGTTGAACCCCGCAGCGGGGAACGAGTCGACCACGCCCTCGATGACCTTGATCGTCTCACGCATATGCTTTGCGCCGGCCTTGGCCTTCGGGTCGGCGGCGAAGTACGTGTAGACCATGGCGGCGCCGGCCAGCTCAGCCTTGCTCCGGACAAGCGCGGGACTCGTCTCCCACTCCTCGATCACGTTGCAACTGCAGGTGAGCATTGCGAGCACGACGATTGCGACTGAGGTTTCGCGCATGTGGCCTCCCAAGTGATGGTAGACTACCGGCACGAGACCACTAGGTCAAGTGTTTGCGTCAGAAATCGAGGTCATCATCGTCGTCCAGCACTATCCCTTGTGGGTCCGTTGGCTCCTCCGGCTCCGGCTTGTGGCTTACCGGAGCCAAATCCAGCTCATCCTCCTGCT
>Ga0307928_10001127_pt1 | contig 20182 bp, 26 predicted proteins | sample AceLakmetagen232_FD_201815 | JGI IMG/M metagenome (GOLD analysis project Ga0307928, IMG submission 201815) | Saline water microbial communities from Ace Lake, Antarctica - #232 | ecosystem: Environmental > Aquatic > Non-marine Saline and Alkaline > Saline | place: Antarctica: Ace Lake... | reverse complement strand
TTCTCTGTTGCCCAAACTGAGCCTGCTTTTCTTGTAATCCACTTTCCAAAATGCCTTGTGTGCCTGCCGCTTCTGATCTTAATCGCGACTCACCTTGTAGTGGAGATCCACCACTTAATTGTGACTGTAGACTTTGCTGGAAGTTTTTTAGTGCATCAATAGCTGGGCTAAATGCCTGATCTACTTCTCTTTGGCTTGGCCCTTCTGGTGTACTCTCTTGCACACTACGGTAATCGTTTGAGGATCCACCACTTGATGACCCACCGCCACTATATAAGCCTGTGCTTACTGGCTGTTGTTGTTGTCCGCTATAAGCTGGGCCATACGTAGTCCCTAATACTGATCCACCAGTACTTATTTGTGGTGAGCTAGCAACTGGGTTACTGTACTGTGTACTGCCTGTGTTGCCGCCAAATTTTTCTGTTAATCCAAACTCTGGCAACCCCCAGTTCCCAGTACCATATAATCCTAATCCTGCCATATTTACTTCACCCCCCCTATTAACTCTGTTTTGTATTTCGTGTTGTCCATGTTGTTCTCCTTCTCTACGTGAAATTATATAAAAATGCTCCGCCGCTGGCTGGTATTAAACTACTATCGTGAACAGCTTTCAAAGTAGGTGATGTAGTACCTGAGTAAGACGATGCGTAATATATGGCTATTCGGCCAACAGAACCTGCGCCACCTACCGCTACCGCTGTACCACCCATTGCCGTGATGTTATTACTACCAAGCGTCACAATATTACCCTTTACCAAAACAGATCCTCCTGCACCACCTCCGCCTGTTGCTGACTGTGAACCACGTACGCCAGGATTCCCATCAGAAACAACTGAACCGCTTATTATAATAACTGGTGATATTAATAAAACAATTCCTGCTCCGCTACCGCCATTTCCACCTGGTTCCGATGGTGTGTCATTAGCTGATCCTCCACCACCTCCTGAAACAAACATAGTTGCCAAAGTATCAATTCCTGCGGAAGCACCACCCGTTCCGCCCGTTCCTGACTCAACATATCCACCCGCTGTACCAATTGCGGCATAACCGCCACCACCACCACCAGCACCAAGGGAACCAAACGAAGGCGAATTACCACCACCGCCACCTGATCCGTTGGCAGCCGTACTTGCAGTACCCACACCCGTTGAGGATTGTCCCTGATTAGCTTGGCCGCCATCTCCTGTATGTCCAACGCCACCTAAAAAGCCTTTGCCAGTAGAAAAAATGGTACCGCTTACAATAATAGATTGATTAGCCATAATGGCAACAATCCCTCCCGCCGTTGAATCCCATGAACTAGTTAAGGTACTGGTTATTGAGGCTGTTGTGTATTGAGGTATCTTTTGTATTTGTGCGCCGCTGACATAGGTATTGCTAAGATTGTAATTAGTTGCTATGTTCCCCGACGAGGTATTTTTAACCGTGTTTAATTCCCAGTTTCCCGCACCGGTACCACGACTTTGGTGAATAATAATAACGTCCTCTACAGAAAATCCTGCTGATGACCCTACAGATAATGATGTAGTCCCTGATGTGCCATTTCCTGTTGTTTTAGTAGGAGTATCAGTAGCTGAGGAACTTAATGTCCATGCTCCTGCACCACCATTTCCATATTTTTCTTTGTTTAGCCATTGTGCCATTATAAATTTTGCCCAACTATATATCCGTCATAGTTTCCTGCGCTTGTGCAAAGGAATCCAAACACGTCAGTTTTATCAGCCGTCGTTGTTAATGTTGGCGCTGTTCCATAAACCCATTTTATTGTCGAAAACCAAGTAACTGTCCTTGACCCTGTGCCATCCTGTACAAGCCTTATTATGAATGCTTGTCCTACAGACCAGTTAGAAAGAGCTAGTGTTCGATTGCCTTCAAGTGTTACCGTGTGTAAATTTGTCGTCGCTAAATTGAAGGTTATTGTAGCTCCGTCTGAGCCTACTGTTATATCTCCGTATTTAGAATTTACCTTTACTTTGCCAGTACCTTTTCCACCTAAAGACAGGTCTATGTTCGTGTCTCCCCCCGTAGCTGTTATCGTTGGTGCATCTCCTGTAGCTGCATTGGTTACCGTTACATCGTTAACCGCTGATGCTGTCTCTCCAAACTGTATGACCTCGTTCGCGTTGGAATCATTGATCTTCGTCATGTCGTGAGTACCATCGGTTGCGTGGCCTACCAGTAAATACGTCCTTAAATCATTCCACATCCCAACCGCTACCGTTGCTTCAACTAATGATCCATCGCTGTGTGCTCTAGCAGTTGAACCATCAACTTCCCTTGTCACCCCAGTTAAATCACTTCCTGATATCCCTGTGTAGGATATGAACTCTCTGGAATTTGGTGTAGCTACGCCATTTCCATCTTCTCTGTTAATAATCAATATCCCAGGACTTTGTAATCCTGTTACAGAGTTTAGAGTTATCGTCGTTACCGAGTTATCTATCGCTCCATTCAGCGTTGTACTGAAAAAGTTAGATGTTGGTGCTGTGTATAGTGCCATATTTTTCTCCTTTTAAATAAATTATGTTACCCGCCAATTTTCTCCCTTGATTCCACGCCCAGCTCCTTTAGCTTCAATGTGTACCCCTAAAAACTCATAATTGTCATTGCGATTATTCGTCTTGATAATCAGCTGTACCCTTCTTGCCAACTTGTTTAGATTAGCCCAACTTACAATATCTCCCGTGTCAGCTCCTCCACCTTCTGCTTCTGAATCTCCCCACTGTGTGCTTCCCCACATGTCAGCCCCCCATCCTGCGTTACCTTCGGTTGTTGATAAATCAAACCCTTTGGCTGCTACCGTGTTGCCCGTCCTGTCCTCTAGCTGTACATCCACGCTTATTGTGCCTGTAACATTGCGCCAGTTAGTGTAAACATCTTTGATTGTTTTATATAATGTCCAGTCCCCAAAATCTTCCTTGCGTGTCCTTAATGAAGTCATTATTGCCGTGCCGTTGTCATCTCCTAAAGTATCGGCTAACTCCATTACGTTTGACGCTCCATCTTGTCCAAACAACAATACTCTATCGTTGTCACTCTCGTAATAAGTGTGATAGACGGTTGCATCAAATGTCCAAGGGCCTATCCATGACAATCTCTCTCTGTCGTATACTATTGTTTTATCTTTGCCAGGGAAACTAACTATATATTTGAAATCGTGATATGTAGCCGTTGCACCTTGTAGCTGTGCATAACTTAGGTTTGCAAAGAATGGCCTTATCTTTGCACTCAATTCATTCGTTCTTAATATGTCGATTGCAATGTTAGGCTCGTATCCTAATACATAAACCCCATCTCTTGTTAAATAAAACGTGTCATTCTCTACTGCAACTATGCTTCTTGGTGCTACACATCCATGACTCATCGTAATAAGTTTCGCTACCGGATGGGTTATTGTGTAGTTTCCCACGCTTAACGTGCTTAAATTTATTTCCCATATACTACGTTCTTTGAAAACTATTATCCTACTACCAAATGTCGATATACCTGTTATGTCATCCCCAGCGTCAGGCTCAATCCTTATGAAGTTACCTCCACTTGCAATGTCAAGCCTTTCATGTAACGGTACCCTGCCACCTATTACAACCTTGCTAGGCTCCCCTGCTATTCCAGCAAAAATTAACCTGTCTTGGAATCTTTTAATATACTTTGCAGATAACCCACCAGTTGAATCTGCTGTTTGTGTGTATGTGAACTCTGAGGGGATCGCTGCGCCATCGTCGTAGTAGTCATTGGTGTTTGCTCCAACTGAGCCTAAAAACCTCTCATCGCCCTCGTCACGACCATATATGCTGTATCCTTTTAATATTATGCTGGCTGTGCTTACTCCACTCCATCCTAGCCTAATTGTTCCACTCTCAAGATCTTGTGGCTGGCTCGATACTGCGTAAGCTGTGCTGGCTAGTGTTTCACCTACATCAGTTTTTGCAGCTACTCTATAACTGTATACATTAGTTCCACTCGCCCCGCTTATTTGTGTTGCAAACAAGTTAGTGGGTGTTGCTATTGTTGGGAACCCTACAAGTGTTGGCGAGGAATATCGTGCCATCTCCCTGTTGCCGCCTACTATATACATCCGGTCATCTAGTTGCGCCATCTCTATGTTGTATCCTGATGCCCAAGATACCCCAGCTTTTCTTGCGTAGCTTGCACCACTTTTAATATTTAAAAAACCAGCATCAGTAACTGATAATAGTTCGTTCGTGCCATCAACCTTGTAGTATCCAGCTAATCCTCTAACCTGTGCTGCTGCCCCTGCTTGAAAATATGTTTTGTAACCCCACCTTTTTGTGGGAACTCCTTTACCTATTAATACAATGTTGTCTGCTTGTGATAATTCGTCAGGCTCAATTTCAGTATCCTTTAATAAAGTGTTAAGCCCTTTTCTAAAGTTGTTCCAGTCAGCAACTTCGGGTTTTGATTTTTTATACTTAGGTACTCTTAAATCAAAAGTTGGCATGTCAGTTCCTCCCTAGTCTAAAGTTATATTTAGTTTCTTCTACTGTTCTTACCTGTGAAGCATCATTGTTAGCCTCGCTAAACACATTCTCACGTTCAAGTAATCGCTGTAATATCCTCTCGGCTTCTGCTTTGGCTTGTGGGAACCTTTCATCTTCTCTGGCTTCCCATAACGTCGCTACACCGCTAGTAACTAAATAATCTGCGTTAGGTATCATTGACACATCACACCCGCTTATTAGTGATGATCCAGCCGAGTAGTATGGAATTCGTATGCTTGCCCCACTAGGCAACTGTCCATTGCTATTCCCTGAATTTATTACCATCGTTTGCCCATCTGATTCATTACCCAAAAAATACACAAATTTATCACTCGTAAGTTTCTTGGATCTCTCTTGCACGCGTATCTCAGCAAACTCGTTCGTGTTAGTGCCGTCATAAGATATGTACGGATAACTAGCGAGTTTACGGTAATCTCCTGGTAACGATATACTCGTGTTGCCAGTGTTTGTACTTGTCTGAGTGTTATATTCCTTGTTCAGGAATTGCCAATCATACAATTGAAACGCCCTGTTTTGTGCGAGATTTATGTATTGCAAACGTAGGTTCCAGTCGTCTCCACCCTCAGTTGGTGCGTCAGGCGACTGATCTACGATACTGGCTATTCTTTTTTGTATTTCCGTCAAATTAATTGCCATGTTTTTATACTGCTGCTGTAGTTACTGCTCCATCAGGATACACTGGGATCCACCCAAATGTTCCGTCAGACCTTGCAACTCTTATCGCTCCTAATCCTGCTACTGCCGACGTGGTTGTGTTAATAGTTGAGGCGGAAATAAATGCATCCCCCTTGAGTCCAATTAACGCTCCACTGGCTACTGATGATCCGTGAATGTTCATGTTAGTTACTGTAGCTGATGCTGCTAATATAGGCCCTCCTATGTTAACGCTGTCTACTGAAGCTGATGAAGCTACTGCTAGTTTATGAACCTCTAAACCTGATCCTGTTGAGCTATTACTTATTGTTATTGATGGTTGTGCATCATCGCCAATAAAGTTTGCTCCTATTTCTGCGTCTAAATTAATAGTATTTGACATAATATGTATCATCTCCAATTATTATCTAACCATTTATACAGGCAATAAAAAAAGCCACGACCTAAATCGTGGCTCTAGTTTCTAACTTGTTTGCCTTTTTACTATCTGATTCTATCAGTACAGCCCGTTACTTACAAGCTGTCAATATAATCATCGATCTGTTTTTCAAATGGTTGCCCATTATCTCCTATTATTCCTAGTATCTCAGATTTCCGCGTTGTACCAAATTGTGCCATTAATTGACCTGAATAATACTTGGACGTATCAGAGTTTGCGGCCGCTAAAGCTATTATCTTTTCTTGTAATGTTTTTGTTTCTATTGACATATTATGAATAACTTATACTAGCTAAACTAGCCGACGACCAAGCATGAGTAAAAGTAGTGCTACCATCGGCATACAATACACCGCCAGTGAATGTGTCTGATCTTAATATTCTGAAATTGCTTGTTGTTGGGTTGCTCCCTGGTGTCGCGAGTCCATAAAAAGAATATCCTGAAACTAGCGATACGTTCTGATAAAATGCCCTTGGCCTCTCACCACCGAAATCTGTTATCTGGTTAGCCGCATTATCTATTACAAATGTTTTCTTGCCCGCTACCCCGCCTATATGTGTATGCTCTTCTTGATCTATTGCAGGTTGCGTGTTTCCTAAATGATTCGTCGACATCCTATTTCTCCAAAACTAATTTCCTTTGCGTCAAAGATTTTATGCTTGTATCAAGGCTTGTCCATTCATGCAACTTGTTAAGCAAATTGCCTTTTGTTGATGTTATGCCAAGCTTCCTGACAATATCGCTAAGAAATGTTAGAGGATCTCCGTCGCGATCCTTAGCCCAAGCATATATCCTTTCAGCTTTTGAATCGTCACCATTAAATCCGTGTCCGTCAAATCCAAGCACCAATGATAATGTCTTTAAGTCTTGCATTTCTGTAATGCCCTTCTTGTCAACAAAATCAGTCCTAGACTCACTTGGAGCGTCTTGCTGTACTGGTACATCTTGTGTTTGTTCTAACGGTACTCTGTCTGCCATAAAAAAAGCCACCCATTGCAAGGTGGCTGTTAGTCTCTAACTTCTTAGCTTAACTCGATTGTATACTATTTACTTTAAATAATCCAGTACCGGTCCATGCTCAATATAATGCTTTAACCGCTCACCCCACGGCCCATTTATTGCGTTGTTTTCTTCCCATCCGTCTGGCCTTCCGTGTTCCGTGCTATAGCTCTTGTTTGTCTGGTCGATCTTGAAATCCCACCCGCCTATCGCTTCTAGTCTCGTTACTACATCTAACCCGCATATCGACGAAAACCTGTCAAGATATTCGTCAAATCCACCTACAGCATAAAATGCCTTTAGTGGCACCGAGCAAAAATTAAACTCCATATCCCTATGCGAACACTGATAATATGATCCACTATCATCTCTCTCGCGGGGATCCTGCCACGTTTTAGTCGCCCATGTATCACTAGAATATTTATTCCCTACACCCGTAACCAATGTCTTGGGTTCTTCTTGATAGTGATACCAAAACTTGCCTAGTGCATCAGGATCAAAAAACGTGTGATCTTGGATTGATACCACCAACTCGCCCTTACACTCTTTTAATAATGCATTATATGACTTAAAAAGACCCCAATAGTCGGTTTTAAGCCTGGGAGGGTCTTGTACCCATGTAAACGGCATTGTAAGGTTCTCCGGTCGCTCAGGAGACCCTACGAGCCATTCAAACTCCGTGCCTTGACGTTTGAGCGCTTTCTCAACAATAGGCAATCCTTCGTGCCTGATACTAGGCGTTATTACTGATATCTGCATAAAACCTTTCAAATGAACGTAAAAGAATAAACTGCAAGGTTATCAGGCGGCTGGTGAGATGTTCCAACTATAAACTCACCATTGGCATAAGCCATGAGTCCCTCTGATACCCACGACCCACCTGTTTTGGGCATATCGTAAAACACACTATTATTAAGTATTATCATATTTTCATAAACTCGTCACGCCAATTAACCCTCATCTGCTCGGGATATCTCTTAGCAAAATAATTCTCTGGGTAATCCCCAAACTCATCTTTGAATACCTCGGCGTTATCTTTATGATGTTTTGTCTTTTCACCAACTATCTGCGTTGTAGAAGAATCTTTGTGCTGGAAACATGTCTTTGTTGTGTACGCCGTTTTATACCCCTCGTTATCCCTCAAATCAGTCCAGTATCGCCAATCTTCGTATGCCCCACCTGTACCCTGATAATTTTCAGGGAATAAGTGCTTGCCTTTTAATATAAAAAATGACGATTGACACCAACGCTCTTTACCCGTTGCATGAGTGTCTATACCATATTCGATGGGGTCATCGTAAAATAACATTCTTGGATGTACCGATACAATTTGTGGGTCTTCTAAAATATCTCTCGCAACATCATAAAAATTTGGTGCTACCCGTATATCATTATTTGCTACTGCAACCAACTCACCCCTCGCTAGGTTTATCCCATCATTAACCGTCTTGATAAACCCCTGATTCTTTTTGTGATGTATGTATGTGTCGGCCTCTTCTTTTAGATACCCCGACCCTAACAACGACCCATCATCAACGAGTACCAACTCCCATTCAGGTAACTCCGCCTGCCTAAATGAGTATATCGCACTCTTTGTTAAATCAACTAGCTCTGGCTTGATTAAATAGCACGGTATTACTACTGATAACTTAACCATCTATTCCTTTCATTAAACTATCTGCGTACCCTTGCGCGCTGTAATAAGCTATTGCAAACTCCCTAGCTCCCATACCAGACGCTTTAAACTCTGCTAAATAGCATTGGCATTTCTGATTGTCAGGTGAGGCCTCTACAGGCATATCCATGCTTAAAGCTTCAATTACCGTGCGCCCGCTTCCTTCATATCCCGTTATATGTACCATCTCACAATTCCTGTAGAATTCCCGCACCCTTTCAACTGGTAGATATCCGATATATACATTTGTGCCTTTCTCGACTGTATGCCTTAATATATCCCAACCGTCTGGCTGGATAGTACCTAAACATAATCCTTTATCACCATACAGATCAGCAAAAACGTCTTGCCTTTTCCATGGGCTAAATGTTGAAGGGTAAAAAGCCTTGTAATCTTTGGGTGTTTTTATGCTATGCGGGGAAAAGAAATTAGTATCAGTTCCAAATGCTGTTATAACCCTTACGCCATGTGGCTTTATGAGACTTGCCACATAATCTGATTCAGCAAACACAACATCATAGTTCTTTAAACTCTCTATGTTTAGCCCTAGCTCTGTTGTTAATATCAATCCTTTGCGGATGTTAGGGTACTTGTGAAATTCACCAATGAATTGGCTTGTGGAGTTGTCCCAATTTAATATGAAGTCTGAATCATCCTCTATCTTTACATCAGTGCCTAAATGCCACCTTACAGTGTGTCCGCGTCTTTCAAGCTCTTCCATCGCTGCTCTAACACCATCACGATAGTTAGGCCATATCTCTTTAGCTTGATCGAAGTACCAAATCAAATCTAGCTTCATAATTCCCCCCTTATTTCTGCCGGTATTAATTCCTTCTCTCCTATGCCAACTTCAAGCAACCCAGTATCAAAGTCGCGTAGGTATGGCCCGAAGTGCCTCTGTGCTGTCATGTCAGCATGTTTTAAGTGTACCAAATATAATCCCGTATTGGCTATACCCCTAGACTCATCGTCGGTAATAATGTTCTTGATATGTATATCATGTTACTAAACAACCAAATCCACTATGATGCAATACACTTATGTCTATTTTATCGTTTTCTATCTCAAGCCACACAGGCCAAATCTCAGGCATTTTAATGTCATCTAGTAGCACTAGCGTGTCTTTACCCACTTTCGGTAAATAATCCTTTAGCTCGCGTCTCACAGCCTCTGATGTATGCTCTCCGTCTATGAACAGCAAGTCGGTCTTACTCCAGTCTAAATCTTTAGGCCATAGACTCAAATCGCTATCATCGCCTATTATTTTTGTTAGTTGTGGATATTCTGTCTTGATAAATGAGAATTCTTTGCTTTCCTCTTCTAGTGTTATGCTGTACAACTTAGCATCTACTGGTAACTGGCTCAGCATACACAACGCTGATACTCCCATCGCTCCACCTAATTCGACAATTTGTCGCGGCTTATATGTACGCATTAATGCTGCTAACCACTGATAATATTGACTGTTCTTAGTGTCAAGCACATCTCGCAAACCACCTTCGCTACAGTCTTTTAAGTCAGATAGTATTGTCTCAATACTTAGCGTTTCAAGTTCTTTGAAAGCAGCGTTGATTATATCATCCAGACCTTTTTTATTTTCCATACGTTTACAGATCTAGATAAACTATCTTTGCCTATATATCCCTGTTCAAGATTGAACAACCAAAAGGAACGTAACTTCCCATCATACTCACAATAAACGTAGTCCTTCCATATTATAGTAGAATATTTTATGCCTCGCCTAAATTGATCCCAGTTGTACCTAGATATAGTTGGTAACAAATATAATATGTATTGTTGTCCCCTGAACCTGAACTTGAGCCTTACCATTTCTTAACATCTTTAGGGTTAGGCAAATTGCCCGTCATCGGGTCCATGTGCTTCATCCTGTACCTGTAATTAGTCTCACATATCCTTGAACAAAAGTGAGTTCCTCTTATGTCTTCAATGGGTATAATCTTGCCACACTCAGGACATCTGGTTATATTGCGTTCATCCTTGCTGTCTGCGGTGAATCTTCCTTGGTTATCCCTTGGTCTGTTTGTTTCCATCTTCTGATTTAAATAAATCGCTCCATTGTTTCGCTATATTTGACCATTTGTAATATTCCCTTGCCCATTTCATCATGGGTTTGCGTATCTCTTCTTGCTTCTTGTGGTTTTTTAATATTGCTACCAGCTCTTCTGTGTATTTTTTCTTTGTCTCTTTATCATATATATCACCCTTGACCTTTACACCAAACTTTACAGTAGTCTCTAAGGCTGCATAATCAATTATTACTGGTATAGAACCCAATGCCTGTGCCTTCATTGCAGTTATACAGGATATCTCACCAAAATGTGTAGGATATGCCCATACACCGCTCTTTTCCATCTCTTTGGCTACATCAGATTGTGATACCCTGCCATGATGCGTTATACCGTCTTGCTCCATTAACTCATTCATCTTCTTCATCCATGCCATACGCTCTGGGTTATCTCCGTAAAACCTCTCAAACAGCATCCATCCATAAAACACATGTAACTCAGCTTTTGGTACTGCCTTCTTTACATCAGGCCATATCTTTAAAAGGTGTTCTAAACCTCTATCATAACTTGACGTGTATATGCATCTGTATGGATTTCTCATAATGTTATTCCATTCCCCGATATAACTATTTTATCGTCTGGTACGCTCGGTATGTTCTCTCTATGCCATGGGCTTAATACAAATATCTTTGTCCATTTCGCTACCCTCTCTTCAGTAAAATCTAAAGCATTTAAAATATCGTGTGCCCATAGGTACACCTGCTTGGCCTTTATATCACCATCAACAAACTGAGGGTTTCTCCATGCAACCAGTACGTTAAAGCTGTCAAGAGGATTGAACTTGTAATATGGTAAGTAGGTCACTCCCTCATGCTCGCCCTCGTCTTCACCAGGATCAGCATATACTGTAACCTTCCACCCTAAATCAGCTAGCTCCTTAGACAGGTAGATAACCGCCTCTTCGCTTCCACCTATAAATGATTGATCTGGCATCTCTAATAGCTTAGGACTCCAGGTAGTGAACCCTTGCCCACATAATATTGCTATCTCGTTATTTCCCCACTCTTTTGGCGGGAACACCCTCTTCTGTAAATCTACTAAAAATGGATTGTTGGCTATTGGAGATGGTGCTGATCCTATCAACATACGGAGCTTATTGCCCTCGCCAATAGCTTCTAAATATTTTGATAACAACACAATGCTCCTTGTGGCTTCACGTTCCTGTGTTAGCGTGTGAGTTAGTTGCGATCTCTTTGTCATCTCTTCGTCACCAGGGAAGGTTTCAAGTAGCTTATCAGCAGCCGCCCTTGCCTCGTCTAGTAAAGATAAGTTTAATGACGCGTGATAAGTAACCTCTAGCGCTCTTGCCCTTAAATCTCTTGGGTTATTAACTAACGATGTATCAGGTGGCGGGACATTCAATGCCTGTTTAACCCAATGTAATGCAGCTTCCCAATCCTTCTTTACCAAATAACACAATCCTAAATTCAAATATATCGAAGGGAATCTATAACTCTCTTTCAAGGCGTTCATACATGCTGATATAGCATAGTCCACTTTACCTTGCGCCCTGTATATCTCAGCTACATATTCCCAGCATTGTGATCGCTCTTCACCCCATCCTGATTTGTTGTTGTTATCATATTCATCTGCACCATATAGGTATATCTTGAATAGCCCAAGTGCCTTTTCAAAGTCCCCTTTACCTCTTAAATCATAGTATGCTTTGCCTAAATAATATATTGGTCTTGGGTCTTTGGCTTTTGTATCGTAAATAGAATATTCCAGAGTCTTCATGTTGCGCTCTATCGCTTTGCGCATCTTGCTGTCAGTTGTTAAATGTAATATATCGCACCTCTTATCGTGTATCTTCTTGGTCGGTCTTTGCTCGATAAGCGTTTCATGTATAGGTGCTACCCATTTGTATGCACCGTTGTTCTTGACTATGCGTTCCCTTAAATGCTCAATGACAATATCCTTTATCTTTCCATCCTCTATTACCGCTTGGTATATGTATTTTAGAAATACTGACTCGGCTTTGTTCTCTTCTGCTGTGGCTACTATATTTCTTAGCTCTTCTCCAACCCTAAATACATCATCTGCATCAATCCATAGTATCCATTCATACTCAGAACCAACTTTAGACCAGTTGTAGTTGCGTGCTTTATCAAACAGGAAAATACGATCACCCACTTTAACCTTGGGTTCATACTTGAATGAATCTTTGAGCCACTTGTGTGTCTTCTTGTCTATCTTCTTGTGAAATTTATATGGAAGTATCTCGTAGTGTGCGCCATATTTCTTTGCTATATCTGCTACACCTTCATCTGGGGTTGTGATTGTTAAAAATATTCCGTCTACCCACTTCGCTATTGTTGAAAGACATCTGTCTACTGCCTCTGTGGGCTCATTGCCTTTTAATATCATCGCTAGTGCGATTTTGCTATTGTTTGGCATACCTTCTTATTCTATCACTGAAGTCAAATCTTTGAAGCGATTCTAAACATGGGGTATCTTTTCCATATAGCATTAAAGAATTCTTTGTCTGCTGGTAACTCGTCATGTGAGTACAACATCCTTATGGCACACCCAACAAAAAGGGGTATCTCTAGCTTCTTTCTTAACTGTGCCTTGTTTGTACTCTTGGGGTCTTTCTTTGTACCAAACATTGTGCCTTGCTCTTTTCTATCAACATTAATCTCATATATCATTGAACTATATTCTGTGGGGTTTCTTTTCTTCCATAGCTCTATTACCGCATCAACTACAACCCAGAAACTGCGCTGAGTATCGCTTTCATCTGCTGTGTTGTTTTTCTTGAGTTCTATTAGCCTGTTTACTTCTGATACATCTTCTAAAGAGTAGAAGGTGTCGTCTATAGGTGATGTTTTAATTACTATACCGTTTGACATAAAAGGGCGACCTTTCGATCGCCCCAATTATGCAATGGTTGTTAAACCATGTCAACACGCTTAGCCGTTACTGTTATAACCGCTTCTACGTACGGAACTTCGCTCTGCGAGGTACTCTAAAGTGGCCTCTCCAACTATCTGTCCGTTATCCCTATCTCCATCTTTTGCCAGTAACTCTCTAGATGGTTTTCTGAGATAAGCAATCTTGTACTTATCCTCTTTAAGCCCTAAGAAAGTAGGTCCTGGTGTAGTCGTGGAACTGTATACATCCTTGTGAGACATAATTCTATGTACTCCACCGTCGGATTCGTATACCTGGATAGGTCTGGTTAGTCTCTTGTCACTTGCATCAACATATCTAGTTGATCCAGCAGTGAATGTGGAGATTTTCTGTTTTAGCCCCATAGGAACTAATACAAGATCAAACACATCGCTATGTCCAACATCTTCCCATACATCTTTGACCATATTGTTAAATTCAGTCTCGGATAATGACGTTCCAGAGTTTCTAGCTGTGTAGTGAGTGGTTACAATTGCTTGTATACCAGCCATCTGTCTACCAACACCAGAATCTCCAGAAGCTACTGTTGCGTTCAATAACGCGTATTCCAGATTGTTCTTCCAGTTCTTCAATGCCTTGCTTGCCTGGTAATCCATAGGATCGCCCATTCCAGCAACTGATACTGCTCTCTCTGTTCCAGACACTCTGTATGTCTGTGAAATGATTTGAGTAATGTTGTTGCGTCTTGCAGGTTGGGTAAGGTCACTGTAGGTTGCCGCTGCACCTTCAGCAGACGATGAAACACTTGAAGGTCTTGAAATGTAATCCTCGACCCATTCGTGTAATGTCTGTGAAGCAGTTGTTTGCCCAAGCATTGTAGCTAACGGATTTTCGTCAGGTGATACATCAGCGATAAGATCTAAGAGCTTTGTTTTACTTCTATCCCTAGAAGGATCGGACTATGTCATCATTCTGTTTCCAGAAGCCCAGTATATAGTCTCTACACATTTATTAAAAAATCATATTTACACTTAGACTTTTTAAATTTAGCTCGGCGTTAAGAGTTCTTCCATTCGCCGAATTAGCTGAGTTTATCGAGGACCTCGCGTCCAATATTACAACTTCTGCACAAAACCCGACCATTAGCTACATCCCAAAGCTCTTTACATTCCCTCGCTTTTTGTGCCGAGGTAATGTCATTATCCCTGAGTATGTGAGCAAATTTCTTTATATGGTCAGCTTCCAAATTCTTGTCTGTTCCACAGAAGCAGCATACTGCGCTAGATCTCATCACTGCTTTTCTCCACCTATCGTATTGTTTAAGTGATCGTATATGTAAACCTAATTCGGTAATCCCACCCTTCCAGTTTGGATTGTCTTCTCCTAAAAACTTACCCATCCTGCTTAACGATAAATTATTGCGATGCTCCTTAGACTTAGCCTTACCCATTAATGACCTGGACCTATCTCGCTTGATCCCATGTCGATTAAAATACTTCCAAACAGTTGTTTCTCCACAACCTAGAAGTTCAGCAATTTCCAGTAGACTCTTAGTGCCATACTGCTCTATACACCATTCTTTATCCAAAAGTTCAGGATACCTTTGCCAATTCTTTGCTTGCCATTTATGTAAGCAATTTTCGCTGCAAAAGTTAGTTTTCCCTATACTACTTAACTGTCTTTTAATGTGCTTGCCACATGTATCACATGCGACGATCTTCTTCTTATCTTGGAATAAATTGAAACATTCCCTAGAACAAAATTTTCGTTTGTTATTATCTGTTTCATATTCCTTCCCACATAGATTACAACTTTTTATCATTCACTAATTTTATCATAGTGTATGACGCGGTAAAGTTGATCCTCTCTCCTTGCACCATCCTGATAGGTTTGTAATCCATATGCCATATTAAATATTCACCTCCTTGTTTTTGTCTTTAACTTCCAGATACAGGTGCGATCCTACTAAACCGTTCCATGATAGCCGCCGCGTCTCCACGTCTTGTTCTTTCGATTAAGTCGCTTTGATTAGCAACATCATCACGTCTATCAGATCTGCCCGTAACCTCTAAACTTGCCTGTTCTTTAGGCCCTAACTGTTCAACTGCATCTGTCGCTGCTTGCTTCTTTGCTTTCTCCACAGTCTTGCTTTGCTGACTTCTTGCCAGTTCAGCAGCTTGCTTTGCTGGCAACTCGCCACCATAATCATCCGGATTCATTAAAGAATCAGTGATTATTGCACGAGTCATCTTGTGCAACTCCTTGTCGTGGTTCTTAGCATTAGGATCAAGCTCTGGGAACGCTTCATAAGCTTCCCGCTCCTGTTGCTGTTGAACATACTTCTCGAACCTCTGCTCGGCTAACGTAGCCTTTTTGTTGGCTTCCGTTGTGGCCTTTTGCATCTGTTCTAGCTGATTCACATCAACATACCCAGTATCAGGATTATACAAAGGTGTACTTTCCTTGGGCCGTTGACTCAAGCTATTAAACGTACTTTCGAGCCTTTGTCTCGCCATACGTTCATCGCCGAGTTGTTCTCTCAGCTTGTCAAACTGTTCTGCAGTACGGCTTGAAACACCGTCTGATAACGATAACTCTTCCTCAGTATCTGGTGATTCGGATACTTCCACTTCGGGACCGGCCTCTTCACCTTGAGGTGTTTCGTTAAGGTTTTGTTCTTCGCTAGGCATTGGCGATTGTTGTTCCTCTACAACGTCTTGTTGTGCCTGTGTCTGATCTGCCATATCAAACTCCTTTCTTTTGCACTTGTTAAACCGGTGCATACCGGTGGCAACTAATCCAGCTATTTAGCTGGCTTCCACTATCTAAAAGATAATGGAAATCAGATAACTAGTTTCCCATTCCTGTATATGTGTCCCTCTTTAACGACACTATCAGGATCAAGGAAGTAACCTATGTTGCATAATTGACACTCAACCTCTTGCGATGTTCTATGCACAAAGTGATGTTTACAAACCTTGCTGAACTTCTCAGAGTGCATGTCAACCTTTGCATCCTTCCAATAGTCATCACTCGTTGGTGGCAAACTATCAAGCTTCTTCTTGCTATCCATTAAGACCTGTATTCACCAGGATCCAGATCAACCTGTATGTCAGGTGATTGTGTCTGCTGTGTGTCAGATCCCATGTAAACAGTAGCGTTACTTGCCATAGGTGCAAATCTCCCATCATCCATACTGCTCATATGCTCGTTGGGTCCTAAATGGTATTTGTACCCGTCAACATCGTATACCGTCTTGTTCTCGAGATCAGTATCTTTACCATCTTGTGGTACGTTTCTTATTCTTACTGACATATATGTCCTTTCATCTAATTAATTACTTTCCTATATCAAACGGATCGATATCTGCACTCTCCTTCTTCTTAATAAGCGCCGCTCTCCTATCTTCCATCTCCTGAACGAATCCTAGTAGCTCCTTGCAAGCTGTTGACCAGCCCCAGCCAACTGTGTACTGGTACAGGAAATCATCTTTGTTGCTGGACTCCCTGGGGTCCACCCAACTGTTGTGGGCCTTGCGCTCCAACATTGGCTTGAACACTTCCTGCCATCCCCTGCTCTGCGCCACCTCCAACACCAGGTTGGACTCCTCCAATGCCAGCTCCTCCTCCTTGGTTAGCTCCATTTTGTTCGCTCCTTTCAAAATATTTATCTGCATCTTTAAGCCCCGCTGATTCAAAGAAATCTTCCATCAACTCTTTCATGTTGATTCTGTATCCTTCTTGAGCCAACGAACCTTGTACTACTGGGTTCTGTACTATCTCAACTAATTGCCTCTTAATGCCAAGCATCTGTGCTTCATCTGGTATAGACATACTCTGTACGTCTGGTATGTAATCATATGAACCTGATAAGTCTTCTTTCTCTACTAGCAAATGCCCCATCTCTCCTAGCTCATCAACTGCAAATTTAGGCAATATCTCTCCTTCAACTTCAACTGGGAATCTATCAGTGGCAAACTCTTCGGGGTTTAGGTTTAATCCATCTAACTCCTCAGAAGAGAAATCAGCCAGCAACTGGTCATCAATCGTCTTACCACCTAAGCCAGCCTTCTCAAAATACCTGATAGCGTCTTTGCCTACTATCCTTATCACCTTTACATGCTCGTCTTCATCCTTGAAAAGGAACTGTTGGTTCATCTTGTGCCAGAACATCATCTGCTTCTTCATGGACTCTGATAAGAATATCTGATTGAAGTTATCCCTCGCTAACCTTTGCGTGGCTGTGTCCTTTACCTCTGTAGCTGTCTTATCAGACGCACCAGGTAATGCACCAGAAGTAATAGCGCTAGTTTCACCTAGCCCTTCTTGCATTGCACTTACAAGCAATCTGTATGTGGTTGAGAATTCAGTAACCCCTGTAGGACTTTGATCGTGAGTCATTACATCAGAGCTTGGATCATTCATTAGCCACTTCTTGCCAGGCCCAAATTCCAATGTGTGCATCTGTACCCCAGTTGTGCGCACCTTTAACGGTGCATATAAACTCATGTTGATTGCATCTACATACTGAGACCATAGTGCGTTAGTAGCCCTTTGTAACTTCGCTACTGGTTCAATCTCGGATAATCCATATAAGTCATCATCTATTGGGTAATACTTGAGTAATATAACTGGTATCTGTCCGTGGTCATACGGATTAGGTATGTCCCTAATTATTACACCATGCTTAGGTGCAAACGTAATCCACCTATCATTACGATACTCAGTAATTATTTCAAACGTCTTAAACACCTCGTCACGCCCTAAGTAATCTGTGAGATTGCTGATAGACTTGTTCTTTGATAGATAATTTGATTCTCTTGTATCTCCACCACCTTTATCTTCTTTAACCTTCTGCCTTAATATATCAAGGTTTTTGTATACAGGCTTTGACCTCGCTGCATCATTAACCTCTTTGAGTTCTTGCACCGTTGTGTAATCCCTGTACTGAAACCAATTCTTTATAGTTGAATATGATGGATTGGGTAGACAATCTCTGTTGACTATCGGTGTGAAATCAGGGCCATCAAAGAATACTTGCTTCTTACCTTTTTGATCATCTTTTTTATCACGCTTGACCCTTGTCTCATATTTCCATTTGGCAATAGCAAAAGATGCTCCATACTTGCGTGCGTTCATATCCATAGTAGCCCACTTAGCTAACATGGGTTCAGCACCTGACCGCTCGTTATCATCCCATTGGAATGAAAGCAACTCATTGTTTATCTGTGCGCCTATTGTGTCGCCACCTTCACGTGGTACCATCCTGCCTCTTGGCTTCTTGGCAAACAGTCTGGCCGACTTCTCAAATATAGCTGTGAATATTCTTGGATCAAAAATTGTGGAACCGTATGGCCATCCTGACTCTTCTATGTGTGATCTGAACAACACGTCAGCTTTATCAAAATCAATAATACGTTTCTCTAAATCTTCTTTGGCTACCTCGTAGTGTCTGATAACCTCAGTAAATAATTCTCGCTCTTTTGTTGTTCCTACCGGTTTTAATTCTGCCATAACAATTAAAAAAGCCACGAGTGTTGGTCGTGGCTCAATAGTTTTTAACTTTTGTAGAGTCCTCTTCTATCTCATTCTAACAGTAAAGCTGGCTCTTTGACAAGTTCAGACTCCACCGCTGATATCTGCTCAATAATTCTATCAGATATTGATATCTTAACATTACCAAATCCTGTGCCATGTGCAATGTTTCCTATGTTGCGTATTATCGCTGGAATAACATCAGGGTTTACCCTTGTCTCCTGCAATGCAATCTTAATCATGTATAAATCAGGATCAAGACTCTTAACTAACGCCATATACTTTGCAATGTTGCTTTCAGTTTCAGTCATGTTTTAATTTCCGATGTTCCATTGCTTGTCACTCCATTGAGGTGGTACATCTATAACCTCCTGCTTCTTATAACTTACCATGAAATACGATAAAGCGTCCATCAAATGATCATTGGCTTTCTCTGGTACGTCGGGTTCGTTAAGATCTTGCGCCCTTGTTACTGATTTCTCTTGCCATCGGTAAGTCTCGAATTCCCGTATCCCCTCAGTACATCTATCAAAAACAAATAGCCTAGGAAGGCTCTCACGAGGCGGAACATGCTCGACAACATGGCCAGGTATTGGCCTGATGCGTTCTGCAACCTTTTCTATCTTAAACCTTACCCAATTACTAAGGCTTGTACCCGTTTCCTTATTCGCTGGAGTAATATATATGCCTCTTTTAGCGAATTCTTGTATCCATTGCGCTCCTGAAGGATCCCCATAAGTCGCCACCACTTTATTACTAAGAGGGTTAGCGTTAACCACACCAGCGTGAAAATCAATTGTTTCCCCCGATCTGTAGTGCTCATCCACAATAAAACAATTATCATCCGTATCAATAGCCACCCAAATGCATACAGTAGGATTGGTACTACCAAAATCAAATGCTCTATAAATCGACCACGTCTCTGGTATATCGAATGGCTTAATAACGTGTATGTCTCTTTCAAACTCCTTGTACACCAACCCCGTATACTTCCTAAAATCTGCCATATACTCCTGCGCAAACGTGTCTTCGGTAAGATCCTTCTTAGCATTGTCTATCTCCTTCGCAGATATATAAGGATTGTCGTAACTCGTAAACCGCCATGACTTGTAATCCCCTTCGTTCTGCCCTTTTAAATATAACTCGTGAAAATGATTATAACCTTTAGGTGTCGATATGAATATCACAGGCGCTGCATAGTCTGTTAACGTTGCCCGTAACACTTCATCCCACAACCAATCCCAATTACGGATGCTGGCTATCTCATCAACTACCAACCCGCGTAACTTAACACCTCTTAACGAATCAGGGTTCTCAGCACCCTTTAACTCAATAATAGATCCATTCTTTAATGTGAACGATAACTCAACCTCGTTCTTCTTGGCTATCCATTCTCGCGGTATCTCATTCTGTATATCACGCC